>Ga0233440_1000988_pt1 | contig 28100 bp, 26 predicted proteins | sample SI_123_September_5_FD_182791 | JGI IMG/M metagenome (GOLD analysis project Ga0233440, IMG submission 182791) | Seawater microbial communities from Saanich Inlet, British Columbia, Canada - SI_123_September2016_120_MG | ecosystem: Environmental > Aquatic > Marine > Inlet | place: Canada: British... | reverse complement strand
GAACTAAAGTTAGCAGTACCAGACACATCGCCAGTTAATGCAACTGAAGCACCAGCACCTAGTTTCTGACCTAAGTTAGTTGTAAGAGTTGTTGCAAAGTTCGCATCATCTCCTAGTGCAGCAGCAAGTTCGTTTAAAGTGTTTAATGTAACAGGTGCAGAGTTTGCTAATGCTGCGATATCTATATCAACTACATTTTGTACAAATGCAGTAGTAGCAATTTGAGTAGTGCTAGTTGTATTCGCAGCAGTAGGTGCAGATGGTACTCCAGTTAAAGTTGGTGAAGCAAGATCTGCTTTGGTCGCAATATATGCATTTGTATTAGCAAGAGCAGATCTTTCAGTTGCAGAATTGGTCGCAATATATGCATTTGTATTAGCAAGAGCAGATCTTTCAGTTGCAGAATTGGTCGCAATATATGCATTTGTATTAGCAAGAGCAGATCTTTCAGTTGCTTCATTAGTATCAACATCAGATTGAACAGATGCAATATATGCATTTGTATTTGCAAGTGCAGAACGTTCCATTACCTCATTTGAATCAATATCAGATTGTATAGCAGTTAAACGAGGATTAGTGTTAGCAATGTAACTATTCAGATTAGCAGTAATAGATGTATGTAATGCTTGAGTATTTGCTACCGTCATCTTATCGTTGGTAGAAATTCCAGTATCGAAATTCGTACCATCAGCAGTAGCAATTCTTAATGTAGCATTAGCACCATAGTAGTTTACACTCGTAACACCAGCAACTGCAGCAGTTGTAGCAGCAGTAACACGTCCTTTAGCATCGATTGTAACAACACCAATAGCAGAACTATTACCGTATGTGCCAGCAGATACACCTGAATTTGATAAGGTTGTAGCAACTGATACGGCATTAGCACTAAATGCAGTTGCCGAAGCAGTAATATCACCAGTCAATGTAACAGTTGATGACTTCCCTAATCTAGCATTAGCAAGTGCAATTGTATTAGCAACCTGCATTCTATCAGATACTAGAGTTCTGATTGCGGTATTAGTGTTAGTCAAATTAGTATTAACTAAATTAACTCTACTAGATTCATCTGAAACTAATGAACGGATAGCAGTATTGGTACCAGTTAAACCAGACCAAGTTGCTCTTGTGTCTAAATCAGTTTGTAGTCCATCAACATTACTGATCACATGGTTATGACTATCGTCTACAACTGTGGCAGTTAAAGTTCCATTACCTAAATTAGTTAATGTTACATTACCAGTTAAATCGCCACCCAAAGTGATAGTCGGATCTGCAGTGGCAGTAGTTGTAATAGAAACAGCATTAGAACTGAATGAAGCAGTACCAGTTACAGCACCAGTCAATGTTACTGAAGCAGCAGAACCTAGTTTCTGACCTAAGTTAGTTGTAAGTGTTGTTGCGAAGTTAGCATCATCTCCTAATGCTGCAGCCAACTCATTTAAAGTATTTAATGTAACTGGAGCAGAGTTCGCTAATGCAGCAATCGAGTCATCAGTATAAGTTCTTAAAGCAGTGTTAGTAGAAGCAATAGAACTTAATACATTTGTTATTCTAGGATTAGTGTTAGCAACATAACTATTTAAGTTAGCAGTAACAGATGCATGTAATGTCTGAGTATTTGCTACTGACATCTTCGTTGAAATAGATGCATCAGAGGTAGTGAACCTTGATGCAACATTAGCAACCTGCATTCTATCAGAAACTAAAGTTCTAATAGCAGTGTTAGTTCCTGTTAAGTTTGTATTAACTAAATTAACTCTACTAGATTCATCTGAAACTAATGAACGGATAGCAGTATTAGTGCCAGATATTGATGTTAGAACATTTGTTATTCTAGGATTAGTATTTGCTATGTATGAATTAAGGTTAGCAGTAACAGATGTATGTAATGTCTGTGTATTAGCAACTGACATTTTCTTATTGATAGTTGCATTGTTAGCAGATACAGTAGCAAATAATGCTTGAGTATTAGCAACACTCATCTTGGTAGTTACATCTGAATTTTTAGCAAGTTTAACACCACCTGCTGTTAATCCATCATGAGCACGGATAGTTTTATTGGTTACGTCATAAGTTATCTCACCATTAGCACCAGTAAACGAATCGTTTTGTGATGAGGTTCCTCTTCTAAGTTTTAATACACTTGCCATATTATGCTACGCTCCCGCAATCTATTGTTGATGTTCTACCAATTGGTTCTTGTAATTCATATATCGGCATACTTATGTCCGCAGAATTAAATGGGTCTGCAGTATATGTTGCTGATACTAGACCAAAATCTATGTTATCTAAAATTTTACTTGTGGTGTAATGTATTGTTTCAGTGAATCCATCATTATCATAACCACTACTACTTGATTCAGAAGCAAAAGTTAATGTACCAGAACCGTCTGTCTTTAAGAATTGCCCTGCTGAACCATCAGTGGTAGGCATCGTAAACGACCCATTAGCAAATTGTATTCCACCAGTGCCAACTGATAGAGAATGTACATTAGCACCAACTTCAAATACAGACGATCCGTCTGACGAAAATAACTTTCCGTCACGTGTGTTTAGTGCTAACTCACCACCTGTAATTTCACTTGTAGTAGGACGTTTCCCTAGTACGGAAGAACGTTTAATCTTTACGACTGATGCCATATCTATGGTTCTCTAATTGTTCACGGACTATATAGTCCAAAATTTAATGGGAACATGCTTATATAAGCATTAACGTTCCCTTTATACTATTTATAACGTATTAATAACTTCCACCGTCAATAACTGCTTCGATTTGACCGATTGCATAAGAAGCATGGCCAGTATTAACAGTAGTTGTAGGTTCTGCAGTAATATCTTTATAGAACTTGAAGATACCAGAGTCAGAAGCATCACGATGCCAACCACCATAAGTAGCAGTTCCTCCAACAACATACTTACCATACATACCGATATCAACTGTATCAGCAGAGTTGTTAGCAGATAATTTAATTGCACTATCATCAACGTTTACAGTAGATGAAGAAATATAAGTAGTAGATCCTTCAACGGTTAAGTTACCATCAACAGTTACGTTTCCAGTAACAGCAGTGTTTCCAGATACTGTTAGGTTATTACCAACTGTGATATTATCAGGTAAACTAACTGTAACACCAGCAGTTTCAGAACCCGAACCAGATACAGTAATCTCATTAGCAGTACCAGATACAGTAGCAACATAGTTACCAGTTGTCTTAGTTCCTAAAGCAACAGAGTTATTACTAACAGTGTTTGCAGTAATTGCACCACTTGCTAGTTGAGTAGCAGTAATAGTAGCATCAGCAATGTCACCACCAACAATCGTTTTATTTACGATTGAATCAGAAACAACTGCATTAGAAGCAATATGTTCAGCAGCGATTGCGTCATTAGCAATCTTCGTACCATCTACGGCATCTGCAGCAAGTTGAGCAGTAGCAATACCACCAGTCTTAACACTTACAGCACCAGAGGTTACTGAGAAGTCTGCTGTAGCAAAAGAAGCAATACCTTTATTAGATACAGTTGCGTCTTCACCAGCAAGGGTAATTGTGCCACCTGATTCTGAAACATCAACACCTTCACCACCAGCAATCGTAATTGCGTCATTAGATAGTACATCGTTATCAACTGTCAACGTAATCGTTGCAGCATCAGAACCGTTAGATGATGTTAAGTTATACTGGTCTCCAGATAGTGTTTGGGTATTTGAACCACCATTTACACCACCGACATATAGTTTCTTGTCAACAATGTTTACTGCAATCTCACCCTCTTGTAGTGTAGATGGGACAGCACTTGCGACTGCGGATCTTTTTAATTTAATTATACTTGCCATTGAGGACTCCTTTGTTTAATTCTTTGTTATTTAATATATTTATAAAAATATACCTTTTATCGCAATCCACCTTTACGGGTTGGTGCTTTCTGTTTATTCCTTTTTGCTTTTACATTCTCAGGTATATGAGGTTCGTAAAATTTCAAATCATCCTGTAATTTTCTATTCTTTTGTTCCAACTCAATTATCTGTTCGACAATCATTCTTGGGACTGGAATTTTATTTTGTTCTTCAATTTGTTTCTCAAGGAAAGTTATCTTAGTCCTCAAAGCAATAATCATCTTATTATATTCTACAAGTTGATTTTCCGATTCCTTTGTATATAATCCAAAGACTTCCTCAGCATCTGTATATGACATTATCTAATATGTTCCACCATTCAAATCATCAAAAGTGGGTGTGCCATTCGCAGCAATCTGCATAACTTTACCACTCGTACCAGTTACGAAATCCACCAATCCACCAGTCTTAGCAATAAGTACAGCATTGTTAGTGTAAGTAGAGAATGTCATCTCACCATTAATTGTAATATTATTATGAATTTGATTTCCCTCAATAACAATACTTTCTAAATTAGCAATTTTATCCATTGCTAATTTACCACCAATATATTCAACACTTGTTGCTACACTTGAGTTAGCAGTCTGTCCGATAAATAATTTGTCAGAAGAATATGAATATGCTAATTCACCATTAGCAAGGGCAACTGGAGCAGCAGTCGATTGACTGCGTTTTATTGTTAATAGAGTATTAGCAGACATTAGAACTCACCGCCGTCAACTTTATAATTGTCAGCAGCAGCATCCCAAGTTAAAACCTTTTTCAATTCGTACTTATCCGTCGTTGCTTTATATACAAGTACAGCACCATCTACCTTATTATCAGCAACTTCTACGATGTCGTCCATCTTATCAATTCTAGCACCAGCAATTGAAGTGTTCTTTAATGTAAAGTTTGGAGTTGTTGGTGTCAACTTGACTTTAAAGTTTGCCATCTATTACCTCGTTACCTCAGGTGTCACTGTTGCTATTCCTTCAACCATTCTAGAAACAACGCCAGCACCTGATATTAATTCTGAATCAAAAACATATCTACCTGCCTCCATCGAAGCAGTATTTGCGTTTGATAGAGTCAAATTAACAACTCCTTCCGTTCTTGGAATCCCGAATGTGATAATAAAATCAGTCTTTGTCGAAGAAGTGTAGTGTTTCCTGATTTGACCTCTTGCGGTGTATCCAGATAAATCGACAATGTTTCCGTCAACATCAGCAACGGCGATAGACGTTGCGAAGTCAGCACCTTGGTCAATGATTATATTTGCTTTTGCACCCATATCTCTATCCTAACGCAATTGACATTGCTATTGATTGATCAGCAGATTCACCAGCATTTTCCTTAGCATCTAGTAACGTTTGAACATTACCAGCAGCAATCGTAATTGAATTTGCGATTGGGTCTGCTGTAAATTGAATTTCGTCAGAATTCTTCTGATACATAATGTTATTATTAGAACCACCAGTTATCCTGACACGACTAACATCACCCATAATAATTCTATCAGTACCAACTGAAGTAAAGTTTACGTTACCAGTAAAGGTTGTATTAGCAGATACTGAAAGTGTCTGACCAGAAATATTTGTATTAGAACTGATTGTAAGCGCACTAGCAACTGTAGTGTTGCCACCTTTAAGAGAAGTCGTTCTTAATTCGTTAGCAGAAAACGTTCCAGAAATGTGTCCATTACCTGTAACCGAACCACCTCTGTTAGCATTACCTCGCCAAACAGTAACACTGTTCTTACTCATTGACTCTGCTAATAAGTTTGTATTCATCCTCCAAGTATTGAAGTTGCTGGTTAAGTTGGTATTTGAAATTGTTACTGCCATATTATTTCTCTAATAATTGTTTAAGCATAGATTTTATCTCATTAACATCTTGCTTTAAATTTTGAACATCATCGTTCATTTCTCTTTCTTTGTTTCTTCTTGCTTTATACTTTTCAAGTGAGGACATATTAGAATTTAATACTGCATTAGTACCAACATCCCTTATCAAGTCCTCATTATCTTGTATCTTAACCACTTCCATTATTTCTGTAAAGCAATTGCCCTCATATCTTTAACCAACGGAACAATATTAGTTCCAGTACTCGTCATAACAATCTTAATTGCGAACGTCTTATAGGTATGGTATATACCACCACCAGCAGAACGATAAGCAACAACTTCACTGTTAGAACTATTTAGATGAGCATGAGAGTTAGCAGTTGTTAAGAACCCACCACCAGCAACATTAGCACTAAATCCATATTCAAATTCTTTCAAGTCAGTAGTATCAACACTATCCGAATAAGTATTACTAGAAGTGATTTGAGTCAATGGTGTATAATCTTTATCACCAAAGTCATCTGAATCTTCAGAATTATGAATTCTAGCATATACACTAACATCAGTACCTTGTGGTTTATAAGAAGTTAAATATACAGTTAAGTCTTCCGCTTCTTGTCCGTCATCCAATGTAATTGGTTTAGTAATATATCTAACCAACGCATCACCAACTTCTTTATGTTCATCTACGTTAGTATTATTTATTACATTACCGATAACGATTCCATTAATTCTTGAAGTATCAATTACTGGTGATACATTTGTATCACTTGTTGAGAAAGAACCTTTCATTACTAATGACTTCTTACTTCCATCAACTGAAATTAATGCAGTTTCGTTAGTCTTAGAATATACTTTCTTTTCACCAACCAAGAAGTTGTTATCAACACTAACATCAATGTTAGTATATGAAGCACCAATTACAGCAGAATCAGATGTAGTTCTTACTGACCATGAAGATGCCGTATTACCATAATTGATTTGAGGAATCTTAGGAACAAGAGTATTGATTTGAATATTATCAACTGTTGTTATTCTTGTCGCAGCACCAGAAACTTGGCCACGAACATAACCGTTAGCAAATGCGCCAGTAGCACTATCAAGATAGATCTTACCATTTGGTGCATCAATAAACTTAACAAAACCACTGTTAGTATTAGCAGTAAATGAATCTACCTTACCCTTACCACTTGTAAAGTTAGAACCTAAAATGAGAACTGAATTATTACCAGTTGCCATAGTACCAAACTTAGTTGGATTATATGGATCTACTTTAACAATAACTGTACCATTAGCATATTCATTAATAATACTTCTAACAACACCATTAGCAGATGTACCAGTTGTATTCGCAATAGTTGTACCAACCGTGATATAATCACCTGCAGCATTACCAGTAATACCTTGTAGTCTTAATACTGATTCGGCAACAACTTTCTCACCGTGGTTAAACGTTCCGTAGAAATTATCAGATGCCATAAATTCAATATCATCATTCTCTACATATACCGTACCAGTGTTTGTAGTGAAACTTGCTTTATGGATTCTATATTTAATATCTTCATTTTGAATTGGAGACCAAGTCTTATTATCAGCAGACATAAACATCACACCAGATGCTGGTTGTTTGTGGATTAATTCTCCAGTAAACACATCAGTTCCACCTAATCGACCAACCCATAATCCGAACTCATCACAGTTACCAGCAGGTAATACTGCGAATACATAGTCCGTGTTATTCTTTAAGAATACAGGAGAATCAAATTCAAACGTTGTTGCTGTATCACCTGTAGTTGGGTCAATATTAATTTCACTTGGTTGCAACGTTTTAGAACCATAAGGAACAATCGTTGTAGTAGGGAAACCATTCTCAACTTCTCTAATTTGAAGAGTGATAGGATAAGTATCAGACTTCCTACCAAAGAACAAGTCAATCTTAGTAATGAATGCACCATCAGAGTCACCCGCAGAAACAATAAACGTTTGTGAAATTGGATCTGATGAAGGTGGACTTCTCCTCCAAGTAGTAACGTTTCTAGAATTGACTGATGTCAAGGTTCTATTATTAGTTACACTCGCTTGAGATATTTGAGGAGTGACCATATTAATAGTCGAACCTCTTTGAGATACATCTAAACCAATACTTGTATAGTCACCGTGAGCAGAAGTAGATACCAATGCTTCTTCAGTAATAAGATTTGCAATATCTTTCAATTCAAATCGTCTAGTACCAACTCGGAATTTTAAACTATCGTCATTAGGAATACGGAACATACCATAAGCATTACCGTTTGCATCAGTTGTTAAACTTGCACCCTCATTAGCAGTATTAGCAAATGATGAGTTAGCAGGTGTACAATATGCAGCAACTGCCTCTCCATCGAAGAATGGCCAAACACGTGTGTTAGGTTTCATACGATTTGCAGTAAACTGAATAGATCTAGGTCGGATATAATCCCTAACAGCAACGTTAGTTACAAAATTACCAATACTAAATGTTTCTGTTGAAGGACTAATGTTAGTTTGAATACCACTTCTAATTTGATTGGTTTGTGTAGTAGTAGTTCTTCTTACACCACCAGACCAACCACTACTCCAATTTCCAGCATTTCTTGTTGAAGATGAAACTGAAGAAGTATTCCAATTACCCCAATCTGTTCCAGTCACACCTGCCAAATCAGCAACTTGTGCGATAGCATTATACATACCACCAAAGTCTATTTGAATATCTGGTAATGTAGTTATGTCTGGTGTATTATCAACAGCAGGGTTTAATGTAACCTCACCTCTCCAGTTGAATGATAATTCTTGAACTGGGTTTCTAATCTTACTCGCAAATGGTTGACCGTGTAAACTTGTATGCGTATATGATAAAGTAATTAAGTCACCAGACTTCGTAATATTTGAAGATGCTAGCACCGCAGACTGATTGAAATTAACATCTGTTCTGCTAAACGATGGTCTTAATTGTGATTCGTTTCTATCAACCGCAACTCGATATCCAACCTTACTTGTATCACCAATATTATGACCATCAAAGTTATCAACTAAGAAACCATTCTTAAATCTATCAATACCAGTAGAACCGAAGATTTGCTTATTCTTAGCAGACGACTCAAGAGCATTAAGTGATGAGTAGTATTCTAAATTCTTAACACGTTGCTCAACAGCACGTAGATCTTTCATAGTATATCTACGATTATTTTCAATATCTAATGTAACTTGATAATCATTTCTGTTATATTGTTTAGCAACATATGGGGATAATGATGGGAACACTGGAATGTTCAGTACAGCAAGTGTCATTGAACCTGCTAATTCATCAGGAGTTCTTGGTGTTAATGAAGCAACACCCTTAACAACTTCAACTCCACCCTCTTTAGTCAATACAATCCTGTCTTTACGAGGCAAGTAATATTGAATATCTGCTTGGAAGTTCTCATCAGGAGTCGGCATATGAGCACCAGTTGACGAAATACTAAATGTAGATGAATTAGTAGGGTTAGTAGGTGCTGAGGCAACAGTTCCTGTACCAGACGGTGTGACGGTATTTGTTTTAATAGGTCTGAAGTCTACAGAATCCCTTAAATCATATGTCTTACCACTAGTAGGTGAAGTGAATATAGGGATCTCTTGAGTCACAATAGCAGCAGTATTAGCTGCAGTAGTATCATCAATAGGATATGAGTCTACAGATAAGTAACCAATACCTGAAGAAAAGTTTCTGTCAAAGTAATTGAACTTAACCATCAAACCAGCGCTAGACAAGTCTAAAGAACTTGTTGCTTTTTGTTTAATTAGGGAAGTGTCGTAGAATGCATCTTTCTGACCATCATTCAATTCAAAGTGAGAGGTGACATCATTACTTGAAGTTGAAACACCAGTATTAGAACCGTGATATACAGCAACTATTTTATATGCATCAGAAACACCTAATGACCATGGACCTTTATTTGTCGCAGTATTAGTGTTAGTGTTAATATGAATAAACTTATCTTTCAATACAGTCTTAGCAGATTGGACAGCATTACTTCTTAAACGGTTGAAGTAAACCGAAGCAGTAAACGTTGAAGCAAGATTTGCTTGTTGTAAGTTGATTTGATGTTGAGTAGAAGTTGAAGTAATCGTACCATTAGCACTTGTATCAAAAATGTAACCACTTGGGAAAGTAGTTTTATGAGCAAGACCTGCAGAACTTCTAGTATAAGGAACTGTATTAGCAACTTGAATAGACGTATCACTGTTGATAGTCATAATTCTTTCTGTTACTGTATTAGCACCATCTTCAATGGTGATAAAATCGCCAACTTGGTATTGTGTAGAAAACGTAGTAGCAGAACCAGTAATTGTATTTCCAGTAAATGCTGTTACTTGCCCAGTATGAGCATCAGTGCTAACAGCGCCTCTAGAAACGACAACAATATTTCTTTCGTCAGTATTTGATAGAGGAGCACCAGTATCATTATTAACTTCAGTACCACCAGAGTGAGCAGTATTCGCAGTTACAGTAGCAGTTCCATCTGTGGCAAAACTTACCGACTTTTCAGTTCTGTAAACAAATTGTGTATCAATGTTACCATCAGAATCTCTAAGAGTTTTAGTACCGTTTTGTGTGAAAGGAAAGATTAATGTATTTAATCCAGTTTCTTGTAATTTAGCAGTACCGTTAGTTTCAAGTACAATATCACACATCGCTTTAGGACCTGATGTATTATTCTCATAAACACCTCTTACTTCAGAGAATGACTTACCAGAATTCATTTGAACGTCAAATAAGTAAATTCTAAATTGCCCAGAAGCAGTTCCTGGAGTACCAGAATCCCATTGGAATCCACGTACACGAGCAGTACCAATAGAAGAACCCCTCGCACCTTGAATACCTAAGTTCTTACCAGAGATACCACGTTGTTTAGCGTCTTGTAAAGTAACTTCTCTCAAACCTTGGAAGTCCCAAGTACCAACAACTTCTTTAGCATTAATGTAATTACCATATGCTTGACCGATTACACGACCATCCTTAGTGTCCCATTCAGTTGCTTTATCTACATCTCTAAATAAAGATGCCTCGATAGAAACTCTATTACCACCAACATAACCAGTTCCACTTTCAACTTCTGCTACAAGTTTATTTACACTACCACCATCTGCAGAAGAATAACGACCCAAGTTGTTAGTATTCTTTAAGTGTTCTCTAATTCTAATATTAAATGGTTCAACAGCAAAGTTACCATTTGTTTCAAATGCTCTTTCATTAATATATTTACCAATATCAGAATACGTTGTATCGATAAACTTTTGAACGATATTACCATTTTCGATTTCAGCAATCGTAAAGAATGTAGTTGTATTTGCAGAAGTTAAACTTCTTACTGATAATGTAGCAGATAACTTTAATCTATCAGAGCCTGGAGCCGCATAGTTAGTAGAACCAGTTGAGTTGTCTAGTAATGAAGAATCCTCATTTGAGTTGACTAAACTCTCTTTTGTTTCAAATCCAATCTTCTTATCAGGAGATGTATTATACTTATCAACGATTACACTTTGAGGATTAACTTTAATGAAAGTTCCTTTATGATAAACAACACCATCAGAAACAGTTGCTCTAAAACCTAAACCAGTTGAGTCCGAAGAAATAGAGTTCGCAGCAACTACGAATGTGCTATTACCTGAATGCCTTACTAATAATGTTTCATTATCATTAAACGTTTTAGTTGTAGTATTAGCACCTGAGTTTGTGTAGTTTACGAATAACGAAAAATAGTCTGGAGCAATTGATTCAGAACCTTCTCTAGCATCTATTAATTTTGCAGTAACACCTGAAGTAGCACCAGTAACAACAACATTAGATATAGCACTTCCTGTAAAGAAGTCACTTAATAGTAATACACGGTTGTTAGCATCCTTATCTCTAAGTTTAACATATTCAATTGTTTTAGTTGATAAACCAATACCACTAATAACAGTTCCATCAACAATAACCTCATTAGCAAAACGTTCTACTTGGTTTTGTAGAATAGATTGTATTTGAGTCAATTCACGTGCTTGTACTGCATAACCTGGACGGAATAAAACTCTATGAAAGTTCTTGTCCTCGTTAAAATCATCAAAGTATGGGGATTGGTTTAAATTTGTTTCGATTGCCATTGTATTTTTACCTTAAAAGTCTAAGACTATTTTTATGTCTTCAATTTGTTCTGGAGTTCTGCTAACTGGTTCTACATGTTCCGTATATAATATTTCACCTGAGAAAGTATTTGCCTCAGGACCTTTAATTGCAGTAACTTGTGCTATATTAGTTTCACTCGTACTCTTTATGATATTATCATCAATTTTGAACGGTGAGTAATTACCGTAACTCTCTACATTATTTATATAGAAATGATAGTAAGATGCATCGGATTGTGATGGGTCATCTTGTATATAAACGATATCTGCATTAGCAGCCTTTACTGCATTACTTAAAGCAACAGTTTCTCTACCTACAGCACCTAATTCTGTTACGAATTCTAAAGCACCATTCTTTGCTCTTAATAAATTTCTTTCATTTGTAATAATATCTTTTACTGCAAGAGGATTTACTGGAGATCCACCACTCATTTGTAAATAAGAAGCAGTTAGTCTTGTAGTCAATCTTAATGAGTCAGGACTGTTAGAAGTATTTGCTATTGTTTCAGTTGCTTGAATGATGTTATTAGAATTAACCTTTAAGATTGGATCTTTAACAACACTAATAGTTCTGAATTCAGTATTAGATGGAATAAATCCAGCACCAGTAATAACTGCTCCTTCCGGATCTACGAATTTAGAATTAAGCATAACTTTATCAGAATACAATTCAGTAATTGGGTCTGAACCATGGCCACCAATTGGACTGATAACAACATTAGCACTTGCACCTGAACCATGAACAGTATTAGATGTAACAATTGCTTCTGCTCTTGAATACTTACTACCAACAGCAATCACACTTACGTTTGAAATAGCACCAGTTGATGTATCTACTCTTGAATACGCTTTTGCTCCAGCACCATCACCAATAATAGTAACAGTCGGGGAAATCACAACTCTAGAATCAGTATTAGCAACTGTTGTAAACGCAGTATTAACTGTTAAAGTTTTAGTTGAACCAGAATAATCAATAACACGTCTTATTTGGCCAGCACCTGTTCCTGATATAATATAAACAGAATCACCGTTATAATAATTATCAATAGGAGATGGGTTAGTATTACCACTTGTACTTAATTGGATATCATTCTTGCCACCTGCAGCAATCACACCATTATCAATCATATGATAATTAGAACCAATATTAACAGTCTCAACAACTTCAATAGATCCATTTACTGCAGCATTTTGAACTAATAATTGTCTATCTTCTTCTGCAGTACCATCACTTACTGATAAAGTTTTTACAGGAAGATGATCAATTGTTAAAAACCTATCAGCATCGTCTACAGATATTGTAAACAAATACTTCCACACATATCCTTCAGATGTTGTAAAAGGCAACGTAGAATAACCAGTTGGTTTTTCAGTAGATGTTACACCCTTATTATTATTTAAAACTTTATATACATTGAATTCATCAGTCAATACATAAAATGCTCTTGCGTGAACATTAGTATCAGTATCACGGTACATTGAATAAACAGTACCTGAAGTCCAATCATGTCTAGGAATCACATGACTAGCATCACCATCTTTAATTTTCTTAGCACCAATCCAATCACGTTTCATATCAAACTTTAAATGTTGGTCTGTATCCGTCATATTATCTGGAGTTGGATCGGCTGCCCATGGTTTATTTTTACCCAATGCCATATAAAGGATAGTAGATTTCTTAGAAGATCTTCCGTCTTCATCAGCATTTAAACTATGAAGGAATGCCTTTGCATTATTAATTGATATGTCTTTTGTTGCGTATTTTAATGGCATTATATTGTTCCGGATTTATAGTAAACATTAGCACTTGAAAGTGTATCTTTAGTCCAAGCAAATTTAAGATTTGCTGATGTATTACTCGATATTATATTTATAACAGTTGAATAGAATTGTTTGTTGCCATATTCAATAATTAACGTATCACCATTTGCGTAACTTGAATTTAATTGAGTCCCAGTTCCTACTACACCGAATGCGTTGTTGGTAACTGCGATAGTACCATTTGATTTTAATTGTTTGGTATTATCAGAAGTCACCACCATGTCTAAGGCAACATTACTCTGAACACTGTACTTACCATATAATCTTTGACCAGCAGGATGTACTAATTGAAGAGCAACTTCTTTATATTTGTTTAATGATAGTGGTGAGATAATTTCATATGAGAATTCTTGATAATATTCACCGTCTTGCAAATAACCACGTTTAGATGACAAATGTCCTTTACTCGTAGCATAGTATCCTTCTGAATTAGCATCACCTCTTAACGAAATAGTTCCAACACCTGGAGTTGATAATGCCCTACCAGAAGAAGCAATTGTAACACTCTCACCATCTTTGTATGAGAATCCAGAATCTAAAATTCTTATTGAAGAAATAGCACCGTTCGCACCAACGTTAGCATTAATATTCGCATTAGTTCCTAATACACCTTCGTCCACAATTTTAACAATCTTAGCTGAACCAGTGTTTTCTACCGTTCTTGTGTCATCAGTATATCCAGGAATATATGAACCAGAATAAGTTTTAACTATGAGTGTTGCATTATTAGAAAATAGTTTTCCTAATTTCCTATTACCCATGTCTTCCCACACCCTAACAACAGATTCGTATGTTCCGTTAGCATATTGGTCAACAGCAATCGGTAATCCTGCTCCTGCACCACCAACAATGTAACCACCCGCACTACTTGACGTTTGTGTTATCCTATCATCAGACGTAAGAATTGTGAAGAATGAATTGCCTGTTCCCCAGTTTACGTTATCTGATTGAATTGTAATATATGACTCACCAATATTCATCGATTTGATATCATGATCAACCACGTCAATATTTGGTGGAGTATAATACCCACGACCACCATTCACTAACGACAATTCGGCGATCGTTCCTGAAGAATGTGCTTGAAATATAAACGAATCTTCTAATTTAGTATAGATGTTTTCAATTTGAGAATTAGATGTAGTTATAGAAACATTACCGATAGTCGTATTGGCACCAACCAGTCTTAAACTTTCATTAGCAATAAATGCTTTCATTGGACCAGTTGAAAATTGACTAGTTAAATTGGCAGTTGTATTTGCAGTTACTTGACATACAACTAAGTTTCTGTCGTCAGCACCACCAACACCTTGTACATAACCATTAGCAGTATCCACCACAACCTTTTTAACAACACCAAATGCTCCAGATGTTCTACCTACCAATTCATCACCAGTAGATATTGTTTGTCCAACCACATTACCGACTGATAAGATATGGTGCCCAATAGTATTTGAAGAGAATGATACTACATTACCAACAGCAGAACCAGCAGATGTACCAACCTTAACTACTTCTGTCGTAGTGAAATTCTTATATGTGTCTACCCTAAATACACCACTGTTTGCAGCAGAACTGACGATTTCTTTAACAATGCCATTAGCACCAGATGTCGCACCGTATATAGATTGCCCAACTGAAATTGTTCTAGTATTGGCAATACCAATTACAGCATTTGCATTATCTCTAAAACTTTGGTTCGGTGTGAATACAACTGTCTCGGGGAATCCAAAATCTGGACTAGACAAAATAGTATTAGAGTAATCAGACATCAACCGACTAACACCATCTGCATTAACAATAAGGGGTGCTTTAGTTCCAAAGATATTAGAATCTACAAATAGGTTGCTGTTAATCATTAACAGGGTATTCGTATCCACGATGTCGCTTGGTTCGATTACGAATGATGCATCAGAAGATCTAGTAACAGTTGAGAATGTTATTTTAGATCCAGGAGATACAGTTGAACCTCTATAACCAGAACCACCATCAGCAATAGTAAATGTCAAGGCACCAGCAAAGTCTGATACAGAAGTCACAACTACCTTAGCAAAGTCGCCAATAATATTAGATTCGAGTTTAATGATGTCACCAATTGCATACTCACCACCAGCAGAGTCCACAGTTACCTTATTAATACCTGCTTCAATATTTGGAATGAATCCAGTGCTATTTGTGTCAGTTACTAGTCTGATTGGTTCTAAGTGACCGAACGTTCCTACGATATTTGATAAGTAGATCTGCATTAAGTCACGACCACGAATAGTTCTTCGTACAACGTTCTCAACGAGTGCAGTTGCTCTTGAGTCAGAACCGATAATACTCTTACCAATGAATGTATAATTCTTTGTATTGTAATCAGTTACAAGATATCTATCAATTCTCCAATCAGACTCTGATACTTTTAATATATGTTCAGCAGGATAATCAACATCAATGTCTTCATTATAGATTGCTCTGAATAATAACTTATAAGAAGCAAGTGTTCCTCTAGAGTTATTGAAGAACTTGATGTATTTAACCATCAACGACTTATCTGCTTGAACATCAATAGGAATTGATGGGAGGAAATCCCTTCTAAAGTATTCTATATACTCATCAAGAGTAGTATCAATATTCCGATAGTCTTGTAGGTTTTGAATGCCGCCTGTTAATTTGCCAGACTGCTCCATATATTCATAATATGCTTCTATGAACGCAAGAAAGTTTTCACCGTCTTCCTTATAGAAGTCGGGGAATTGATTCTTTACAAGAGTGGATATTTTATTTGGTACACTCATTAAGTAGTTTCACCCGTAATCGTGACACCACCATTTTCTGAGTCCATAATTAGAATTTGTTCCCTTACTGGAATGACATCAAACCTATCTGGAGTCATCGAAACTTTCAATTGAGTATCTGCAAACGCAGTTGGTGCGAAGGCATTAACTTCAACCTGACCAGTATCATAATCAACTGTTCCAGCATTAGCAATAATATTAGTTTTAACCTTTGCTTCATTGTAACGGTATATATTCACATTACCCAAACTATCATCATCTAAATATGCAGGAAAATTTTGATAAGTAAATTCAGTTGAACTCAGTGTACCCTTTCTAATCTTATTATTGAAATTTAATAATAACCTTTCAGACTTGCTGATATTAGGAACAACCCTTTTCTCAAGACTAATACTCACATCATTGTTTAAAATAGAACCAGTTGTAATATTATCTAAAGAACGAATGAATTTAGAGTATCTTAGTTTATTATTAAACCTTTCAAGATTATTTGATGAATATGCTAAAGTGGCTGCTCTTATATCAGATTGAATTTGTGACTCAGAAACTGTAGTAGAAGTCTTATCGTAATACGTTGTGATTGAAGGAACAATATAGATATATTCTGGGTTAATGATAACTGGATCGATACCCAATGGAGTTCTGTCAGCAATAGAATCTTTAATTTGAGACTTTCTATTAGTTGTTGCGTAGTTTTCACCATACGGTTTAACAGCAATATAAACTTTACCATAAACAGCAGGTGTTGCATTTTCACCACCGAAGGCAATCACTGATTGTAAATCAGCATTCTCCGTTAAAAGAATTCTTTGGTAGTCATTATCCACAACAGCACGGTTTTGTGTTTGATAGTTTCTTGGTGCGTTAAACTTAATACTTTCGATAGACTCTGAAGACCTACCACCAAGTGAATCGACGTTAGTAGTAATAACAGCACTTGTATAACTAACACCAATGCTTAAACTATCTACTGAGAATACATTAGCACTGTTTGTTTTATTAGCATTACATACTAAGTAGTCTACAATTACAATGTTATTATTTTTTAACGACTTACCAAGTGCACCTTGACCAAATAAAATTTCATATTTTTCATCGGCAGACTCTTCTAAAAAGAATACAGGTGAAGTAGAATACACTTGTTTGATATTAGTTGCTCTTGTAAATTCAGTCGTGGTTGTATCAGATGAAGATTCCTGAACACTCACCGTAATACTAGAAGTATCAATATTATTATTTGGTAAAATATATCTTATAGGATTGCTTGTATTTACTGTGAACTTATGAGTTAAAGGAATTCCCTCTTTAATCGTAATTGCTTTAGAAAAGGTATTAGCAGAGTTAAGAACCACACTTGCTTCTGGTGTAACGTAGGTATAAGTTATATCATCAATCGTAGTTGAGAACTTAGAGTTCTTCGGAATAGTGAATTGGGACACAGTGTTAGCAATGCCACTAAATGCAACTGTAACATTTGCACTCGCACCGATTGCTGATACTGGTAAATATCCCAGTTCCTTTGCTCTTGATACAACTGAATCTCTTTGTTGTGCGGTATCTAAGAACATCTCATTAGCAACCATATTTAAGTAATATGCATTATAATGTGTATTGTAAGCAAGAACGTCAAGTAGAACTGCCATAGCAGATCCCTCGAAATTATAATCTTTAAATTGATTTTGTGTGCTTAGATAACTTTTTAGGTTCTTTCTAATATCATCAAAGTCGAGTTCACTTACTTGTAAGTATGTATTTGCAGTTGCCATTACTCATTTCCTTTTAATTTGCAGTTATCGAAATGCCATCTTGACATCCCATTCGCACCACCCAGTTGCCCGCAGTGTGTACATTCAACAATTTTTCGTTTCAGTCCTTTAAGGGAATCCTTTAAATTTTCTATGTGTTCAACCGTTCTCTTTCTTCCTGTCTGTTCAACCGATTTTGCTGTTTTTTGCTCTTTAGTCCAAACCCTTCTTTGTATCACACCTTTCATAGATTTTTTAATATTTGCTTTGTGCTCTTCAGTGAGGGTTCTTCCTTGTTGAGTCTTACTTATTTTCTCTCTTACGGTTAAACTATTATCCTTTCCAGACCAATGCCATTGATGTGTTACTAAGTTGTAATATTTAGTTTTTATTTCGTCTGGTTGTATTAAACTCAACCATTTAGTTTCTTCTTCAATCATCATCTTTTTTGATGATATTTCTGATTTCAATATTTTTCTTTTAAAATCTTCAGGCCTTCTTTTATATGCAGATTTCATCCATCTTGAACTACAAACATAACCATCATCTTCAAATCCCCAATGACACCCAATATAGTATCTATTATGTTTTCTATCTCTCCAAATATAAACAAACCCAGTATTTTCCATAATTCTAGCGAACTCTTTCTAGTATGACATCCAGGATAACTGGGTCAGGATCGTTTAATATCATAAATGCTACTGACACTGTCAATGCATTTACTTCTGGTCTTTCTTCTACCAAAACCTCGAACACATCTGCCCGAGGTTCATAGTTTTTAATTACTTCTTTAATTGCCCTTTCCATCTGCTGTTTAACAGGTGGTGTAAACAATTCAAATAAGAAATACCGAATACTACATCCAATGTCTGACTTAAATGGACGTTCGAAATAATCAGTTAAGATTAATGACTTAACAGATTGTCTTACGGATTCTCTGTTAGTCTTTCTACCCACGTTACCCGTAATCGGGTGTGCGATAAATGATAAATCTAAGTCACTGAATATTTCTTGTTTAGGCATTAGGCATTATTTTTTGATTCTTGTATTTCTTTTCTACGTTCTTTACAAATCTTAGTAATCTCAGATAGTGCCTTGCGAGCACGTGTACCTGCAGATTTGTTTCCGTTTTCAAACTTCTCATTCTCTGCTTTGTAAGTGTCAAATAAGTTTACTATGTTGTCATGATTATTCATTTCATTTTCCTTCTATTATTTAAAAATTATTATTAATATATTTATAAGTGTTTAACCACCAATTCTGACATTAGTTGAACCTTGTGCCATTGCTCCAAAGTCTGCCGAATCGCCAACTCTTGCTGCAGGTATTCCATTAATCCTAACAGATCTAGAACCTCTATTAACTCTAGCACTATGAGGAACACAATATATTCCAACTAATATTGTGTGTGGTGCGACTGGGTCATTCATTCTTGCGGCAGGTCTTTTATTAATTCTTACTCTGCCTTGAGTAGCAATAACAGTTGAAGTCGGACTACAACCGTGACCAGTATATAATCCATCACCATGTCTGCAAGCATTTGGCATTAGTTTATATCTATTGTTGGTGCTATAAATCGCATTGGACCAGAACTTATCATTTGGCAAGACCCACCAATTTTAGCAGAGAAATTTCCACCACTATTCAATGTCATAGAACTTCCAGTTGTAACAGTGGCACTACCACCAGCAGTAACGTTTATATTACCACCAACTGCTGCAGTTAAATTGCCACCGATAGTAACATTTGTATTTTTATCAATGAATATTTTTACATCACCTTTGACGTGGATACTATCATTACCAGCAATCACCTCATAATTATCTTTAACAATATGTTCTACTTTAGTCCCATCTGGATGTATCTCATAAAACGTTCCAGTCTTATGTCTTTCTTTAATACGTTCAGCACCTTCAGTATCATCATATTCTTTAGTGTGACCAGACTCTGATTCGTACACATGGTTGTATGGATACTTTGCTTTGTATGGGTCAGCAGGTTCCCCGATAACTGTGTCAGGTGTATGAGTCCTTGTGTTCTCTCCACGTGCTAATTTGTTTACATCACTCTCATTAGTATATCTCGGGAATTTTTCGGTAGGATCGTTGAAACCAAACGCACTGTTGGACTTGTCAGAAGGCATACTGGCGATAGTACCCATAATGGCAGGTTCTTGAGCACGGTCACCATCCATAAAGAATCCGAACACCCAACTACCCTCAACAATACCTGTCGGGGATTTACCAACTCCACTTACTGAAGCAGAATCGATACTATTAATCATTACTGCCCAAGGGAGAGAATCAGTAGGAATCGCACCCTTGTCGTCAGTGTGCCATCCGAAACAACGAACACGTACACGACCAAGTTCTATGGGATCGTTACGGTCTTCAACAACACCAACGAACCAAGTGAATCCATTCCTACCTATAAAGTTACGCATTTAAAGTGCTCCTACGATCTCCATCAATAAAGCATTCTTATTTAATTTTTTACTTAAATCTAAACCTAAACCTTCAGCATAGTCTTGTAACTGCTTCTTAGTCATACTGTTAAGGTCAGGTGTTTCGTGAGTTGGTTCTTTTATTTCTTGTAGAAACACTGGGTTTCTGTTCGATCCTGGTAATGGCATAATATGCTCCTTATAATGAATTAGTTGTTCTTGCGCATTCTAATATTGTGGTAAATACGTCATTAGTTATTTTTTGTCTTACTTTTGTTATTAGGTATTGTCCTGATAACGATTTATCTAGATTCCCTTTATCTGTTCCTATATTATTATGTATAAAGAATTCTAAATCGATTAACCCACCAACGTTGATTGATGAATTTCCTGGAATTGATACTTGAATAATTTTATTAAATAATTGTTTACCATATGACAACTTTCTATTGAGGGTTGTGTTTGTCTTTTTTGGTAATGCTGTTTCTTTTTGAAACAATACATCGTTGTCGTGACCCGTTCTAGAAGATATTAAATTGATAACTGGATCACCCACAACCTCTACAGCAAACTTACCATCACTAACCGTTTGAAAATTATCAGATTCTTTATTATAATCAAATATAACTTCTTTCTTATTCTTTTTAAGTATATCTAGATTAATAGTCTTTGCTTTGAATAAACCACCCTTAACATTTGATAAGATATTATCATCTTTCAATATATCATATGATATAATTTTATATTGGTCATCCTGCACAACACCCTCTTTAGTATCGCTCTCACCCACATTAGACATAAAGTATGTGTAGGTAAAATCAATAGGAGCATCTGCTATCATTTGAGGAACATTCTTAAACTTAAATCCACTACTATCCTCAAAGAAAATGTAGTATGGATAATGGTCAATAGAGTTTGCTTCATTTGCCAGAAAGTTGATACTTCCGTCAATTGACAATGACGGGATAATATATTTGTGTAATCCAGAAGTCTCATCAATATCAAGACTCTTATTGATTCTGGCAGAACGATAAATCGTTTTTATATCATTTGTCAAAACATATTCATCAACAATAGACTTAATCATTTTGGATATTGTACTGCCACTACCTCTTCCATATGCTTTGTTAATCTTTTGAGGAATAGTTTGATATGCTTCAGCACTAATTCCAGACAACATATAAGACTCATTAAATTCGCTGATTCTTCTTCTATTGCTTGTTTCATATAAAGCAAACATGTGTTGTTTGTATGCGATTCCTTTATATCCTGGATCAGTCCTTTCCCTATAAGAAATAATTATATATTCACCACCATTAAAACCACCAGCAATACCTGCTTCTTTATTACCCTTTATAATATTATTAAGATTAAGTGCATCCTCAACAACAAAGTTACCTCTTAAATAATGTTCGAACATGTTCTGGTAAATATTAACCTCTAATATCATATCAGAAATATCTAGACTTCTTCCATCACTCAGTACAAGATTTATACTTTTTATCTCTACATCACCAGCGAATCTGTAACCCTTATTACTCATTAGATTCCATTTCTTAAGATATCTTCAACTTCATCTTCAACTTGCTGAAGATATTTCCTATCTAATATTTTAACTCTTCTTTTAAAATCATTTTTTTCTACCTCATAATTATATTTTGTAATGAGTTCTTTATCTGCTGCAGCAAGTGTACTATAAGTTGTTAAGTCTACGACCACCCATCTCTTAGGGATACGTGTTCCGTTGTTTAATACTTTTGATTGGTTTAATATTTGTCTGTATTCGTGCACAGTTGCTTGAGCAGAAGGGATGCTATTATACTTACCTTTCATATAATTGGCAAAGTCTTGGTCAAACAGAGGCCACTCAAATACTGGATCAATTATATCATTAAAGTGCAATACAATCCAAGCATATGCTGGAGAACCATAATACTTCTCAGCAATAGTATCGGGTCTGTCACCTGACTGAATTTCGTAATCAAAATAAACATTGATACCAGACTTAACTGAAGACTTAATTTTAAATCGTCTAAGTATGTTTGTTAGTTTAACCTTCTGACCATTATTCGTTAGATCGTGTTCAGTTGTGGGGAAGTATGAGAAGTAGTTTGACATATTAATTTTTCCTTATTCTGGATCAGGGACATAAGGTATTGGTTCACCTTGATAACTAGCATCAGCAACGCCAATTTCTGCTGCAGATTTTGCTTCATCTCTTGAATTCCATCCAATGTCTAAAGTTTGTTTCGTTTGAATTTCTAACTCTTGGAATGTTAATGATATTTCTACTGATACTGGTGCTCCAGTGTCTTCAAAAAATATTGGGATGCTCTCACCATTATAATTAACATTAACATTCTTCAATGCGCATCTACCAATTTTAAATAATGATGGTGCTAAGTGGGTTGAAAATTCGATATCCCATTCCTCCGGATATTCGAAGAAAGAACCACCACCCCATTTAACATCTGGGTGCATATAATAATTGAATGTGTCGATTATATTTGTTATCCTTACTGATTCTTTTTCGTTCCTTGCTATAAATTTGTAAGAGAATTGGAACTCTCTGAAGTTTACATTATCAAATAGAACAGCAGTATGTGGGTTTACCGCAATTCCTTCTGACGTACCAAGACCTTTACCAATCTGACCTAGACCAATAGCACCACCGAGTGCTGCAACAGCACCTAAACCTTTAATCTTTGCTGCTGCTAAAGTGGCACCACCCACAGCTGCACCAGCAGTTGTTTGGTCTGCTGCCAATTTCTCCCCTTTTGTTTCAACAGCCATTTTATTAAATGCTGAAGTTAATTTTTTAACTTTAGTAACAACCAGATCGGCGATATCCGTCGCCGACCCCACTTCAGAACCATTGCTGAATGGACCCTTTCCAGATGCCATCCAACCAATAGCACCAAGGTTTTCATTGTTATATCCAACACTATGTTGATTATTTAATGATGATGGAATTGGTAGGACTATGCTTTTCATTGCTCTTTCTTCAATAACAGAGTCTCTGCTTGGTCTTTTCCGATCCATAACATTAAAAATCATATAATTCTCACCATCTATATCTTCAGGGAATACTATTGGTCTTTTAACTTTAGAATCCCTTTCATATAATTCTCTTAAAGGTGATTGACCAGCACGACCACGTTGTTTCTTTTTTATCAATTCATTAAAATTTCCTGAGATTGATTTGAATCCATTAGAATCAAAATTAAGATTTAATTTATCACCCAGACCAAATTTATTTAATCCTGCCTTTCCTAATTGATTGAATGCTTGACTTTTTAATTGTTTGAGATTATTCAGACCCATGTGATTTTTTAGAATAAATAGATATTATTGTATATTTATAACGTCAAGTGAATGAAATTCCATCAAGGAAAGTTTAACCCCAAATTCCCCCAAAAATATAACGGAAACGTTAATACAATTAAATACAGATCTAGTTGGGAACTTCAAGTATTTGTGTATATGGATAAGAATCCAGATGTAGTTTCTTGGAACAGTGAAGAAGTCATAGTGCCTTATGTGTCCCCGATTGATGGAAGGAAGCACAGATACTTTGTTGACATATGGATGAAGAATCGGAAGGGTGGTGTATATCTTATTGAAATAAAACCTGCTGCTCAATCTCAACCACCTAAAAAGAAGAGTAGAGTAACAAAGAAATACTTAAACGAAGTTAAGACTTGGGGTGTTAATCAGGCAAAGTGGGTTGCTGCGACTGCTTATTGTCAAGAACGTGGGTGGACATTCAAAGTGATAACAGAGAAAGATCTCTTTAAGTATAAGTAAAAACGTTATAAATATATCAATGGCAACAGTATTCGACGATTTATTAGTAAAAGGTGTAAGGCAAGGACATATCCCTGCTAGGACTAAAAACGCACGTGAGTGGTTTAGAACTAAGGCAAGCAAGGTTGGAAGAACTAGAGTACAACCTGAAGATTTGCTTCGTGAGAATAAAAAGGTTGATAAGGTTGATGTCGGTCATATGTATCATTTTAAATATGATCCAAAAGGTAAAAAGACATTACCTTATTATGATACATTCCCTTTAATCTTTATGGTTGGTGCTGCAGAAGGTGGATTCTATGGAATTAATCTTCATTATTTACCACCTAAATTAAGAGCAAAGTTAATGGACGAATTATACAGTCTAGCAAGTAACAATAGATATGATGAGAAAACAAAATTGATGATTTCATATAATCTATTAAAGAGTGCGAGTAAAATGAAATACTTTAAACCCACCTTTAAGCATTATCTAGCAGACCACGTTAAGTCGAAGTTTATTAAGGTGGATTCAGCAGAATGGGATATTGCTTTATTCTTACCAACTAGCAGATTCAAACATGCTACAACACAGAAAGTTTATTCAGACAGCAGGAAAAAATTCTAATGGCAACTGGTTTTAACATACAAAATATGGTATCGTCTTTGAATACTTCTGGAGTGGCTTCTTCTAGTCATTTTGAAGTTTGGATAACTAACACAGATAAGAACTCTAGAGGAATGTCATATCGTGCTGACACAGCAAACCTTCCAGGAAGAACGATAATGACAACGGAACATAAGTTTTCAAATTATGGACCGATTAATAAAGTGCCTTATGGTCAAGTGTATGGTGACTCAACAATCTCATTCATATTAAGTGAAGATCTAAGAGAGAAGGAATTTTTTGAGAAATGGCAAAATCAAATGGTTGGCACAGGTGCTTATGACTACAAACACCACAAAATGGATGGGTCGTCAAACTATAATGTAAAATATTTTGACGATTATGCCAGCACCGTTACTATTAGGCAATTCGGTGCTGATGGTGGGTTAAGAACTATTCACATTCTGCAAGAAGCATATCCAATTTTGATGGGTGATGTTTCTATGGCATGGGGAAGTTCTGATCCTGCAAAATTAACAGTGACATTCGCTTATAGGAATTATAGATATATTACTCACGATAACAGTAATCAATCTGGGCTGGGAATGGGATTCTCGTTCAATTTAGGTAAAGATGGATTAGCAGGAGCATTAAGACTTCCTGGGATAGGAAACATATCAAGTATGTCTGGAATAGGAACGTTGGCAAATTTAGATTTTAATAACCTATTGTCTATGGGTTCTGGATCAAATGTACAATATGATGATGGTGTAGTATCTCACGGATACAAAGAAGATCCGGATTCCAACAATAGAATATCCGGAAACCCGAATTATGTGAAAGAATCAGATACATATAACCCCACACCTTCCGATAATACCGACTATTATAAAACCGATAATACCGACTATTATAAAACTATGATGTCAATGGAAGATGATTCCAGAGCCAGAGCGAGGCAATGGAAGAAAGAACATCCCAACCTAACACAACAAGTTCACGGAACTGTGAACAATGCTAATTTAAAATAATAATAATGAACGGAGAATATAATGAACCTACCAAGTATAGCAGCACCACAATTTAGTACAACAATACCATCAACTGGACAAGAAATAGAATATCGCCCATTTTTGGTAAAAGAAGAAAAGGTTCTTTTGATGGCACTAGAAGGTGGTTCTCAGAAAGAAATATCTAAAGCAACACAAAATATTATCAAGGCATGTGTGCTCACTGATATTAATGTTAAGAAACTAGCAACCTTTGATATTGAATATCTATTCATGAAACTTAGAGGAAAGTCTGTTGGTGAAGTGATCAAACTTAAGATTGGTCATCCAGATGAAGAATCGGAATGTAAACATTCTACTGAAATTGAAATTAACATTGATGATATTAAAGTTACTGATAAGGAAGTTGAGAATAAAATAATGATTACTGATGATATCGGTGTTTTCCTTAGATATCCTGGGGTTGATGATGTTAATTTAATTGACGAAAAATCACCAGAATCAATGTTTGATGTAATAAATAATTGTGTTGAATATGTTTTTGATGATAATAATGTTTACAACGAATTTACTAAGAAAGAAATTAAAGACTGGGTAGATGGACTTAACCAATCTCAATTTATGAAGATGACTGAATTCTTTAACAATCTTCCAAAACTTTCTCATGAAGTTGAATGGACATGTGAAGAATGTGGTAAGAAGGATTCTATTAAACTTGAAGGATTACAAAGTTTTTTTATGTAGCATTAATGCATGATTCGTTAGCGAATCACTACCAGTTAAATTTCGCATTAATGCAACACCATAAATACTCGTTGTCCGAACTTGATAATATGATTCCTTTTGAAAGGGAAATATACATTATATTTTTAAAGAACTTTTTAGAAGAACAAGAAGAGAGACAGAAGAATGGCAGCAAATAACAGTCAAATAAATCTACCAATTGTAAACGCAATTGGTGAGCAAATGGAGTCAGCAGATGAGGGGAGAAAACGTCTTCAAAAAAGTCTCAGAACTGGTATGCTCGCCATTAAAAAGTCTACAGATAATATTTCTAAAGTTCTTAAAGAACACCTATTAAAAGATACAACCGGTCAGTGGGAAAGTATAGACGATTCTTTAGAGGGGTTCTATGACAACCTAACTGAATGGAAACCAGTTAATGCTCAACGATTAGTTGAAGATAATGATATGGGTTTTGGTGATGTGTTTGGCATGATGAAAGAATCCTTAGTTACTATTGCTAAGAACAGTGCTAGTTCTTTATTATTCGATAAGAAGAATGAAGACAGAATGGAAAAAAAAGAGCACAGCATGGCTGGTCGACTTGAACAAGATCTTGAAGAACAAAGAGGTCTTGGTGGTTTTGGTAAATTGATATTCTTCGTTGCTATTAGAAAGATTAAACAGTCATTAGACAAAGTGGCAAAAATGTTAAGCAAGGAAACTGTTTGGGATAAGATTAAGAATTGGTTATTGAACATCGGATTCTTAGCAACTGCTTTAACAGCAGCATTGAATTGGGAAGAGTTAAAACCAACATTGGACGAGTTGTATGATGTCGTTTGGGATTCAGAATATGGATTGGAGTGGATGCTTGGGTTGCTTATCGATAATATCGCCGAAATCGCATTAGTAATATCATCATTTTGGATTGGTGCTAAAGTATTTAGATGGTTAAATTTTTTGTGGGGAGCAGGTGTTGCATTTGCGGCAGGTGTGAAAGTTGCTGGAGCCTATCTTTCGGGAACTGCCACAACCATTGGTGGTGCCACCATGTGGAAAAAACTAAAACATTGGGCTGGATTGTTCACCACTGCAATCGGCATCGCTTGGATCAATCTAATGGATTCTGCAAAAGCACTCGCTGCATCTGCATGGGCAAAACTTGTTCATTGGGCAAAGTGGCTTAGAAACGCAGTTGTGGCAACATCTATTGCCATGATGGATTCTGCAAAAGCACTCGCAATTGCGGCTGGTGCTAAATTATTAAAGTATGCTAGATTACTAAGTGGTGCTGTC
>Ga0233440_1000976_pt1 | contig 28273 bp, 37 predicted proteins | sample SI_123_September_5_FD_182791 | JGI IMG/M metagenome (GOLD analysis project Ga0233440, IMG submission 182791) | Seawater microbial communities from Saanich Inlet, British Columbia, Canada - SI_123_September2016_120_MG | ecosystem: Environmental > Aquatic > Marine > Inlet | place: Canada: British... | reverse complement strand
TGAAGATGGGTGGGGGTATACTTTAAATTATCGTATTCTTTAGTAAATAATGGACCAATACTAATGCAATATGATTTTGTATAAGGAATCTACACTTTAGAGCCTTGGAGTATATGACTACTATAACCCTGGTTCTCAGATAGTTTTAATGTGTTATTATTCTGTAGTTTTAATTGGATGGTATGAAGATGAGTGATATAGATTTTGTATGTGAGGTATCAAGAAGAGTCAGGGATTATAACCCTATATTGTACAGAAGGGTGCAAAAGATGAAGGTTCAAATTACTAAAGAGGGGTTTATGGATAAGGTCCCATGCTTGATGTATGAGATTGTTATCGAGTATAGTAATGATCCTGTGTTGAAGACGTATGCTAAAATGTGGTTAAATCAGAAGATGAATTAATTCCAATCTTTTATTTCTTTTACTTTTAGTATTTTAGTTAGCACACTCTTTGATATTTCTGTATCTAATAGATCAGATGTCTTTGCCACTACTGTAACAAGATTGTTGTCTCTATCTAAATATGCAGCTGATGAATAATCACTTGATGATTTATTATAAGCTATCTTCATTTCTGATACCATCATCTTTGCATATTCAAGTTTTGCTTTATATTCAGCTCGTTCTTTTCTGTATTCTTTAACGTATTTCCATATCTTATCTGATTCTTTTAATTCTTCTATAGCTTTATTGAATGTATCATCATATTCTTCATAGCCTCCTACATAGTCTATATTATGTTTTTTTGTGTAAGCTTTGAATATTTCTACTTTGTCTTGATCTAATATTTCTATTTCTTCCATTTGTTTTCCTTTTAGAATCTATACATTTAAGATTGGTTAATTACACCATGATTGTTTTGTTCCACCTGTGTATGGATAAGCTAGATTTACTTTGATTAGCTCATCGCCTAATGATTGGTTCTCACAATGAACCTCAGCAACCAATCTAAAGTATTTATCTCTCTGTACGTTTCTTAACATGATGTGGTTACATCTATTCATAAAGACTATTGCAAAGTCTCTTGCCAATAAACCTAAACCTTTTTCTAGTTCACATTTAGCGCCTCTTAGTTCTGGCGTATCTATGTTTGCTACCCTTATAGATACGCCTTTACCAATAACATCAGGGTATGAGTTTATATCTACTTTGATAGTGTCTCCATCGTATACTGATACTATATTGTTTGCACATACATCAGGGTAAGTTTCTTTAGCTTGTAAGTTTACTACTATCACTGATAGTAAGAATAATATGATTGTTATGATTGTAAAAATATTTGGTTCTCTAGTTTGATTATTCAATTGTAATCCTTTTTGTTGCAATATTATATCCGAAATCCCATTACAATTAGTTTGTTTGATATATAATAAAATCTGTAAAATAAAATATATAGGAGTTGCTTGTGGATAATTTTGGTAAATATTCTGAAGAGAATGAGTTCAAAAACAAACGAGAGCCAGAGGAAGTAGGCTTGAAAAAAGGTAAGAAGGCAAGCTTTTTTAAGCGTGTTGCTGGTGTTGTGTCAGATTCTGTTGGATTAGGAAAAATAGAAGGTGATAATGATACTGTTGAAGAATTTATATCTAATAAATTTAAGTCATCTAAAAAGATACGTAAAAACAATATGGTTAAAGGTAGGGCAAGAGGATGAATGAAGGATTTTATGTTCCAGAGAATTATAAGATGGAAGGTCGCAGTAAGGTTAGGGATGAACCAGAATCACTTAAGAAAGCAAGAAGAGCCAGGGATGGAGTAGGTCCTGATGCTATTAGAAATATAAGTATTAAGAATGTTAAGAAGGATAAAGATGATGGTTTTAGTGGCAAAATAGGCACTAGGTTCAATACTGGACTTGGTGATATTTCTGTAAAGACTGATCTTCGTCATGGTGGTGATACTGGTGTGAGTGCTGATATTGCTAATAGATTTAAGTTGTTTGGATTTACTGGATCATATGATGCCGGTGTCAAGGCTAAACGAGGTCTTAAACCTGATCTTAATGCTAAAGGTAGGTTTGATCTTGGGAATAATTCTAATTTAGAATTGGCAGTTAGAGAAGGTGGTGCAATGAATCCCAAAGGTGGATATGGGCGAGAACGAAGCGGATCGGTACAATATACTAAGAAGTTTTAGAGCCGGGTAATATAAAACTAATCCCCCTGAGAGTGGTAGTCAGAAGGTGATTTGGTGGTGTCGTTGCTCGGAGCTTGCGGAGAGTTGCGGCACTGCGGCTCCAAATCAGCCTGGCAGACGATAACGATCAGAAAATACCCCTCAGCTAGAGGGAAAAACTAGTGAACTTCCTCATCATTGATTTTTCCATTTAGCACCTCACCTGTTTCAGAGCATGTTGCTTGAAATTTAAAGTTAGCTAATTCTGCAATTAACATTTTCGTACTAACAGCTACATTACGCTGGCTCTTTAGTTGCTCGTAATACCATTCTTTTCCACTTACAGTATTGATGTATGAATCTGGATTCCAAGCATGCTCTGTGTTCTCTATTGAATTTTCTGCTTGTCTTTTCAAGTATGCATAAATAGTACTAATTTTATTGCTTGATAGTTTACTTCCATGTTTATCTTCAATCTCTACAGATAATCCATTGAATAATGGTTCAATGAAACTAGGTTTTGTTTTATGTATATATAATCCGTTTTTCAATATTACGGTACTTATACCCCATGATTCAGCAATCTCATTTTGTGTTTGTTTTAGTACTCCATTGTTATCTGGGTCTATATATGTTTTACATGCACTTATTATTTTTTGTGTATTCGATAAGTTTCTTCTCGTGTTTAAAGACTTAACCATAATTTTAATTTGATTATCCGGTACTTCATCATCTATAAATGTGAATCTCATTTTTTCATTTGCAAATATACATGCCTTTTGTCTGCATCTTCCATCTATGATTTTTCCTTTCCAAACCATGATTGGTTCATTTAATCCATTTTTTAAAATGTCATTATTTAATGCTATCTGCTCACTCTCCATAGCCATTGGCACTAATGCCGCATATTTGTGTGCTTCAATTTCATTGAATCCATTAAATTTATCTTTCAAGATATTCCTTTTTTTTGTTTATTCTATCATTTTTAGTCTTAAAATATGTCTAAAAATTGTCTAAAATTATGATTGTTTAGTATATAAAATAGACAAAACATCTTCAAAAAGGATAGATTTGTCTATTTTGTTCAAGTATATTTTGCATTTAAAAATTTTGTATATTTATATATACTATGTTCTGTCTATTTTTAATATAATCAAGTTGTATCTGATTCATGATTTTTGTATCTATCGACACATTCAACATTTGCCTAATTATGTTTATAATATTAGTATATAATATTAAGCTAGATATAAGCAAAAAGTACAAATCTGTACTTTTTCAATTTCTGGTTTTTATCAAAAAAAGTACAGATTTGTACTTTTTAAAAATTTGCATATTTATTACTATATGTTCTGTACTTTTTGCCTAAAGATATAAACTAATAAAGATATTTAATTTATAGTAATCACCAACCAAATAAAGTTTTTTCTTGCTTGTTGCAAGAGGTTTTGCTTCTTTCGTTCCGCTCTACTTAGCTGATTGTGGAGCCACCTATGAAACCAATACTCGTAAACTCGCATTGTTTCCATAACACCAAATCACACGTAGCTGCACTTCATCAGCAGGAGGGTGGGATTTGATGTGTCTAGCTTTGCTCACAATCCATTTTAAATAGTTTTTTGATACATTTATTGTATGTAGTCTTGTCGATCAAATACAGGCTTCCTATCAACGGTATTGAATATATAAGTTTTTATCTATATAATTTTAAATATTGAACTAACATTCAAAAACCAAAACAGATAACAACAAAAAGGAAACAGCATGACAGTTGGACTAGGAAGCATGAGAGAAGATGGAAATCCAGGCACTAATAATATGCCATATATGGAGTCATACGATACTGATGAAAAGAAGATGCATAACACTGGCTCTAAGATGATGAAAGAGTATGAGAAGAAAGAAAAGTATATAAAAGATGTTATGGACGCTATGCAAGATAAGGATAGTCAAGAAAAGCATAAGAGATTCATGAAACATATTTTAGGATTTTGTTACGATATGAATATGCGATTAGAAGATGTAAAAAAAGGAAAATAGCCTACATCCCTGGCTCTCAATTAGATAAACAGATAAGCCAAAAATCTCTCAATATCTAATTTTGATGTAAATATGGTATTATTCTTCAATAATAGCTCAATAAGTTAATGGAGAATAATATGGAAGAGAAGAAAAAAACTAAAAAAAAGAAAACAGTAGCGTATGCATCTGATCCTCATCCTGATGATTTTAGACATGTACCTGCTGAATCTCAAAGAGTGACAAGAGAAAGAATTATGTCATTCTTGCCAAAGGGAACTGCGGCAAAAGTTACTGATGATATGGTAGATATGATAAACAATCTTGAAAATGATACAGGATTGCCACAGAACTTAATGGAAGAAGATGTAATGTCATACCTTCACTTAGTTGGATCAATCAAAGGTGTCAATGTATTGGATCTAATCAATGCTGTAAAGTATTGTAATCTTAAAAGAAATATGACAAACAATATGGCATGGTCGATTGTATTCCCTGCAAAAATGGAAGAGTTGTTATCAGGCAAGCGTGATGCAAGTTCATTTGTGTCTATGTACAATCAATCAAAGCTAGTTGTTGCTATTGATAAGATGATGATTATTCCAACTCACATAATGTATCAAGGATACTTCCATCAGGCAGTCAAGAAGCAGTTTGAACTAATGAATGGTATATCTGCTGGTGATGGAAGAGTTTCTCCAATGGTGGAGCATTTAGCGGCTAAAGAATTAGCATTATTAACTAAACAGCCAGAAGAAGCAAAATCAACAGTTGATGTTAATATTAATCATGGGACTATTGGAGATGATTACAAGGCTGCAATTGCTGCAATGGCTAAAGCTAAGATGGCAAACATTGAAGAAGGTGAAGACTTATTTGATACAATCAATGCACCAGTTAGAGCCAAAGATGAGGCTATAGAAGCAAAAATTTCAGAGGATGTATAAATGTTAAAAGCTGTATTTCACTACAAGGTTGGTCGCATAGAGACTGTTCATATAGGTAATATTAGGTCGGACGGAATGGTTAAGCTTCCTCTTAAAGGAAATGGAGAAAAGGCAGACTATGTATTAATTGACCACTTAAATGATAAGACTGAATATAATTCTGTTTTGTATTACACAGTATTTGAACATTTAAAGAAAGAGATAGAAACTCCTGAAGAGTACGAGATTAAATTTGTTGATAAGAGAATCAAAGAATACTTGATTGAGAACAAACATACCAGACCTTCTTGGGAGATCTAAATGAACCTGGCTCTAAAGGTTGAATGGGAAGATGGGTATGTTGAGAATAGAGTATTCGGTGTAAGAGAGGATCATCCAATGAGTCCAAGAGCAAGTTATAACAGAAATGGAATGATGCCAATATCTATAGACGTGTATCCACACACTGGCTCTTTGGAATGTAAAAACATTCATTACATTATAGATACTTTATACGTATTTATAGCAAAATCTATGATGTTTAAAGATGTGTTGAAATATGAAAGTAATGAGCTGAAAAAACATCTAGTTGGAATGTTTAATGGATAGCACCCTTGTACCAATTAAGAAAAAGCAGGTTGAAGATTATTTAGCTGAAGTAGATTACTCTTGGGATAACTTTAAGCCTACTATTGAATCATTAGAATTTATTACTTTTATGCAAGAATTAAATAATGGCCAAGATGAAAATAAGAGTTCTGTTATGCATACTGCAATGATGGAGAAGGTTTTTAATAGCAATCCATTAAGTTTAATCCTAGTTCATAGGGGTTCTGGAAAATTAGAAAGTCCGGATACTCCAATATTGACTCCAAATGGATGGACTACAATGGAGGACATAAAAGAGGGTGATAAAGTAGTTAATAGATTCGGTAAGGCTACAGAAGTCATCTATAAGACTGAAAAACAATATCCTAAAATGTATAAAATGACATTGACTGATGGTACTATTTTGGAAGTTGGAGATGAGCACAGACATATAGTTTGGAAAGACAGAAGAACTCCAAAGAAAGGTAGAAATACTGAATTTGTATTAACCACTGATGAACTTATAGCCTCTGGATTGACGTGCAATAAAAATAGAAAATCAAATAGATATCCAAAAATTGCTTACAAATTTGGAATACCATTGTCTGATCCTATAGAATTTAGCTATAAAAATTTACCTGAAGATCCGTATGTGTTTGGTATATTTTTAGCAAATGGATACTTTAAGGGTGGACAATTAAGTTGTCATCTTGATGACATGATTGAAATATCAAAAGAAATTAATGACCGTGGATACCCTGTAAGCAAAATGGAAAAAACTTCTGAAAGTGGAGATAAAATATTAATAAGCGATAAGTTTTTTAAAAACTATAGACACATGGTATCTCAAGAAAAAATGATACCAGACTTGTTTATGTATTCATCTATCAGTCAAAGATTAGATTTGCTGAGGGGACTTATGGATGGAGATGGAAGCATTTCATCTAATGGGAGTAGCAGATATCACTCTACTAATAAATCCCTGGCTCTAGGTGTTAGAGACTTGGTTAGATCATTAGGTGGAATTTCCTACATAAGAGAGGATGATAGACCTGATAAACCTACTTATGATATGGAATATACAACTATAGTAAATATGAAGTTGAATCCATTTAAATTAAGTAGAAAAGCATCTAAATGGAAGCCTACTAAAAAGATGACAAAAGGTATAGTGTCTATAGAGCCGATTGATAATAGTAATGGTGGTTATTGTATAGCTGTTAAGTCTGAAGACCATAGTTATATTACAAATGGATATACAGTCACTCATAATACGACTATCTTCGCAGAGTCTTTATTTTTGTATATAGCAGCCTTTAATGTACTTCCTGGATTTGGTAATGTTAGCTTGATTTTATACGTAACAGATAGTATTGAAAATGGTGTAAAAAATTTACGAAGAAATATTGAGCACAGATATCAAGAATCAGAAATGATGCAGAAGCTTATTCCAAATAGAAGAATATCCGTTATTGATGAAAATGATATTGAAGTTGATGTAACCAATAGCCTTGATGAATATAAGAAATCAAAATCTGCTGGTGTTAAATTTACAGATATACGTCTTGAGTTTCAGAATTGGGCAGGGAAGAAAACAGTTATAAAGGGGTATGGAGCATCGGTTGGTGTTCGTGGGGCTAAAGAGATGGGTCAACGACCAAATCTTGTTGTAATGGATGATGTATTATCCGATTCTGATGCAAAGTCACCAACAATAATTGATACGATAAAAGATACGATATATAAAGCTGTTGGACATGCGATACATCCAACAAAGTCAAAACAGATTTGGCTAGGTACTCCATTTAATCAGAATGATCCAATATATGAAGCAGCTGGCTCTGGTCAATGGGATGTAGCATGTTTTCCTGTTGCTGAAAATTTTGATAGCACAACAACAAAAGAGACATTTAAGGGAAGCTGGGAAGAACGATTCCCTTTTGAGATGGTTAAGAAGAAGTTTGATCTGGCTATTGCAGTTGGTAGACCTGATGATTTTTATCAAGAGCTTATGTTGCAGATTTCAAATGCTGATGATAGATTAATTCCTGAGAGAGATATTACTTACTTTAATAGACATATTGTTCTTGAGAACCAGGGTATGTATAACTTCTATGTCACTACTGATGCTGCAACTACTGATCATGCAAGTGCTGACTTTAGTGTAATAATGGTTTGGGCTATAAACAAAGACAAAGATATACTTCTTGTTGATTTTTGGTTTGGAAAAGTATTATTGAATGAATTCATTAATAACCTATTTAGAATAACTAAAATGTATCGTACAAATATGCTTGGTGTGGGTATTGAGGTTAGTGGACAACAAGGTGGAACTATTAGCACAATCAAAGACAAAATGATTGCTGAAGATAATTATTTTAGATTGTTGTCGTATGGAAATGGAAACAAAGAAGGAATAAGACCTGCTACTGGTATGCGTAAATATGAGAGATTTCAAGTTATGCAGCCTAGATTTTCTACTCATAAAATTAAATTTCCAGATGACTGCATTGAAGATCCATTTATGATTGAATTGTTTAATGAGCTTAGATTTGTAAGTAAAACAAATACTGGAAGAAAGATTGGTAGAGCCAGAAACGATGATATTCTTGATTGCCTTGCTATGCTTTCTATGTTTGATTTGTATAGCCCAGTAGAAGAAGATGAAGTAAAAAAGATTGAATACAATGAACATGAATTTAATCCTTATGACGATTTTATTGAAGCTGAATTATATGACTCTGACTATGATTCTTATGTTTAAAGAATAGATAAGCTGGTTTTAAGTAGAATTTGCAATAAAATAAAAAAGGTAATCATTATGACTTATGGTGACTTTAAGCTATTAGTATCTGGATTCCTCATAGGGGATAATGCTTTACCTAAGAACAATGGCAAAGATAACGATGAAGTTGTCAAGCAACTACTTAGCTATGCATACAGTATTGTCGCCAAAAAAGCAGAATCATTGCGATTGATGACACTAGATAAAAGTGGAGATATCATGCGTGGTTCTATTGGCGATTATTTAACTAGAAGACCAACGCTCCCCGAAGATGACTATTCAGAATTAGATATAGATGAAGATTTAGCTTTTGCTGCTGCTCGATATGTAGCAGCAGCTATATCTAAAGACAAAATTGCATATCACATATCAGATGCAGAAAATATCATCTTGCAATATAATGGTATTGTATACTCAATGCTAGAAAAGATGAATTTGAACGAGGATGGAAATTGTGAGCTTTAGTGCATTAATTAATGGAGAGTTGAGTGGGTTAGGTGTTCAGAAATGTACGCTTAATGATTCAGTGTATCTAGCAAAAGAGATCTTCAAAGATAATCAACCTTTTTCAATTAGACATGATACAAGTGGTGAAATTCTATATTTAGATTTACATTTTAGATTGACGTTTAGAGAAGCACTTAGTAATGATAGTATGGCAAAAATGAATAAGCTTGAAAGAGATTTCTTTTATGAATATGTAGATTACGAAAATGGGAACATTACTGCACGTATGAACGTAACCTTGATGAAAGCCATAGACATCTGGCTCTCGAATACGGTCAACGGAATAAATTATCCAGGAGTAAATGATGCATTTAATGCTGCACATTCAATTTAATAAACATAAGGAACAGACAGATGGCTGAAGATTTTTTAAATATAATCAAGGAGATTAGAGGTACACCGGATTCTGGTGGAAATATTACTGATGGTATTTATTATGAACTAACAGAGAAAGATCATAGTCAAGGTGGACCTGGGGAAGTTCCAGGTGCTGATGAGGGTATTCTTGGTGCTATTTATGAACAAAAAGCACAAATAGATACACTCAAAACAGAAACAGAAACTGCTGCCACTAATGCAACAAATATCGCATCTAGTGCAAGTACGTTCTCAACAAATGCTTCTGACAGTGCTGATGCGGCTTCTGCTAGTGAGACAAACGCAGAAACTCATGCAACTACTGCAACAAATGCAAAAGATGAGATTCAACCTGTACTTGATGATATCAATGGTGCTAATACAATAGGAACTGTTTCTGATAGTATTGCTAGTGTTAATACTGTTGGAGCTCAAATATCTGATGTATCTAATGTGTCTGATAACATTGCTGACATTTCAACTGTTTCAACTGATTTAAACCTTGGTGCATCTAGTGAAATTAAAAAAGTAAATGCTATTAGCTCAGATATATCAACCCTGGCTCTCATTGATGATGAATTAAACACTTTGGCTGCTGTATCAACTGATGTTGCTGATTTGGTTGCCGATTATGGCTTGACTGGAAATGATCCCGTTGGAGATAGAGCGAATTATAGTGAAGTAAAACATGCTTATGATAACGCTGTGTCTGCTACAAATTCTGCAACTTCTGCAAGTGCCAGTGAATCAAGTGTTGCAACAACTGCTCAAGAAGCTATGGACTGGGCAAATAAAGCTGAGGACACTATAGTAAGTGGATCTGAATATTCTGCAAAACATTATTCTGCAAAAGCTAGCGCCAGTGAAGTTAATGCGAGTACCAGTGAATCTAATGCTAGTACATCTGAAACAAATGCTAGTGCGTCTGAATTAAGTGCATCAAACAGTGCTACAAGTGCTTCAAATAGTGCTGTAAGTGCATTGGCATCAAAAGATTCTGCTACCGCATCTGCATCTACTGCATCTACGGCATCTACAATTGCATCTACTAAGGCTAACGAAGCTCTTGTAAGCGAATCTAATGCAGCAACTAGTGCCACTGAAGCTGAGACTGCGCGAGACATTGCAGTAAATTATACGAACAATATTGCAATCTCAATTAACAATGCTCAAGCAAATGCTGATGCTGCTGCATTAAGTGCAACCGCTGCTGATTCAAGCGCTGTAGCTGCTGCTGCTAGTGAAGTTGGAATTGTGGCTGATGCTTTGGCTGCCACAACTGCTGCTACTGGAGCCGCTACTTCTGAGACTAATGCTACTAATGCTGCTACTGCGGCTGGAGTCAGTGAAACAAACGCTGGAAATAGCGAAATTGCTGCTTCTACAAGTGAAACTAACGCTGCTGCTAGTGTGGCATCTATAGGAACAGCTGTAACAGATAGTGCGAATAGTGCAACTTCTGCTGCAAATAGCGCAACAGCGGCTTCTACATCGGAAACAAATGCTGGACTGTCTGCAACCGCTGCAGCTACGTCAGAAACGAATGCTGTTAATTCTGCCACCTCAATCGCGGCTGATGCCATTGCTACTGCGGCTGATGTAGTATCAACAAACGCTGACGTAGTCACTGCTGGAAATAGTGCGACTGCCTCTGCTACAAGTGCTGGTTTGGCTTCTTCTTCTGAAACTGTAGCTGCAACTAGAGCTGGAGAAGCTAATGTATCTGCTATTGCAGCTGCCGCCAGTGTTGCTTCAATAGGTACTGATGTTACTGATGCGGATAATAGCGCTACTGCTGCGGCTGCTTCTGCTTTAGCTTCTTTGACAAGTGAAACTAATGCAGGTAATAGCGAGACTGCGGCTGGAGTGTCAGAAACAAATGCAGGAACTTCAGAAACTAATGCAGGTTTAAGCGCAACAAGTGCAGGAACCAGTGCGACAAATGCAGCCACTAGTGAAACAAATGCAGGAAATTCAGAGACAGCAAGTGCAACAAGCGAAACAAATGCTGCTGCTTCAGAAGTTAATGCTGAAAAGTGGGCTAACGAAGATGAGGATGTAATTGTTTCTGGTGTAGAATATTCTGCTAAACACTATGCAGCTAAAGCTGTATCTGGTGTAGGAGCAATTGGAGCAAGCGAGACTGCGGCTGCTTTAAGCGCGACTAACGCATCAACATCTGAGACTAACGCTGCTACATCTGAAACTGCTGCGGCTTTAAGTGCTACTTTTGCGTCAACATCTGCTACAAACGCAAGTACTGCTGAGACAAATGCATCTGGTTCTGAAACTAATTCAGCAACATCTGCATCTGAATCTGCAACAAGTGCTACAGGAGCAGCTTCAAGCGCAAGTGCAGCGGCTATCAATAGTGCAGCTGCATCAAGTGCTCAAGCTGCTGCAGAAGCTGCTAGAGATCAAGCATTGGCTGCTTTTACAAACTTTGAAACAAAGTATCTAGGACAAAAAGCTGTAGAGCCAACTTTAGATAATGAAAACAATGCTTTAGTTGATGGTTCTTTATATTTTAACACTGCTGAAAATGCTATGAAAGTTTATGACTTGGGAAATACTACATGGTTAGATGCTTACGCCTCTGGCTCTGAAGGATTGATTGCTGCTAATAATCTTAATGATGTTTCAGATGCTTCAATTTCTCGTACTAATTTAGGTATTGGCTCTGTTGAACTTGATGCTACCGCTGATCAAACTGGTGCTGAAATAAAAGTTGCTTATGAGGCTGAAGCTAATACAAATGCATTTACTGATGCTAATGTTACTGCTTTGGGCGGAGCACTTCAATCTTCAAGTAATTTATCTGATGTTGTTGATGCTCCAGCTGCGCGCACTAATCTTAGTCTTGGAAATGTAAACAATACAAGTGATGCGACTAAAAATAGTGCAGTTTCTACATTGATAAATAAAACACTTACTGATGTTACTAATACAATCCATGCGAACCAGATGCATTATCAAGTTCAAGCAACTGAAGCTATTGCTGCTGGAGATGTTCTTGTTGCAACTGGAACTAGTGGAGATACTGTAATTAAAGTAGCTAAAAGAAGTTCTCTTGCACAACCTATTATTGGTTTAGCCGAAGAAGCTATAGGAAATGGTTTACTTGGTGTTTCTGTAAATGTTGGAGTTGTAGCTGGATTAACAAATGGAAATTCATGGGATGTTGGTGATATTTTATATGGTGATGCATCTGGTGGATTAACTGAAGTTAAGACCATAACAAATACTAATTACAATCAACCTGTTGCTTATGTTATCAAGGCTAACCCTTCTGTTGTTACAGTTGTGATTAATGTTCATAGCGGTCATGATGATTCAACAAATGTAAGTCATGGTGCAACAACTGTATCTGCTGCGCTTGCTGGAAAAGAAGATTCATTTAGTAAGAACTCTGGATTCAATAAAGATTTAGGAACAACTTCTGGAACAGTATCTGAAGGAGATCATGCTCACTCAGGAATGGAAGTTATTGAAGTTGCTAATTATGCATCACTCCCTGGCTCTGGAGTATCTCAAGTTGTATATATAGATGCTAGCACAAATACTTCATATAGATGGGATGGTGCTGATTATCAATCTATTGGTGGAGGTGGAGGAACATCTACAATAGCTGATGCTACTGATACTAATTTTACTGCATTGGCTGATAATGATTTTGTTATTTATGATAATGCTACAAGTAAATTCATTAATGCTTCTGTTGAAATAGTCGGAGCGAATTTCTAATGCGTCTTGGATATGGGAATAGGGCTAACCTCCCCGCCAAGACAGGAGCCGACCAATCAGAGATAATGATAGTAGAAGATGGTGCTGATAGACATTTAGCCTATGTAGATAGCAATGGTGATGTACTTAGTCTTTATCAAGGAACTAAGTTAAGTTTTTTGCCTACTTCTGGTTTGCTAGTTCATTATACATTTGATAGTGCCACTATATCAGGTAATACTGTAGCTGACCAATCAGGCAATGGTAATGATGCTACTATAACAGGGCATACTTCAGGTTCTGGCTACGTTAATGAAGGAATAGTTCTTCAGTCAGGGGTTGGTAATATAATTACGTTTGCTGCTCAGACAAATAGTGCGTATACTGTATCTATGTGGTTTAAAGTTGATAGTAAGGGAGATTTTTTTCCTTTAATTAATGATTTAGATGTTGTACCTTTCATTGGATACCACGGATCTTCAAATGAATTTGAGTTAACAGTATCCGGGGATGCTCAGACTATAGCGTTTAATGCAACAATAGGTCAGTGGTATCATTGTTGCATAACTGGTACTTTAGACGGACTAACCCAAGAGATTTTTATAGATGGGTCTTCTATAGGCACTGTTAATAGAACAAATCCATTCTTACTATCTAGTATTAATGGATTATTAGGTATGAGGTCTTTTGCTGATACAGGTTTTGCTGATATATTTCGAGTTTATAGCAGGGTTCTTAGTCAATCAGAAATAACAGCACTGGCAGGAGAAAGTTAATGGCAACAGTTCAAATAACTAAACAAATCAAAACATCACACGGTAACTTTGCTGACCTACCAACAAGAACATCTAGTTCTCATAGGGAGTTATTAGTTACTGACGATACTATGCAAGGACACTTCGTAGGTAGTGATGGGACTATGTATTCTATACCTAATCAAGGAAGTAATGTAGTTCTTAGTGCACCTAGTATATCTAATATACCAACAGAAGGTTTGCTAGTTCATTATACATTTGATAGTGGTGATGTTAGTGGTAATACTGTTAATGATGTGTCTGGAAACGGTAATGATGGTACATTAGCTGGAGCTACTTACCAAACAGGTTATATCAATGAAAGTGTAAATACTGGGTTACTTACGGACTCATATGTACCTTTAGCGGTTGATTCTACTACAGGAGAGTTTACTGTAGCATGTTGGATTAAGGCAAATACACAGAGTAGTATTAACTTTATACTTTCTGGTTATTACGCTACAAGTAATCATATTGGATTTCAATTCTACCTAGAGAACGGTATACTTGCTTACTATCCTCTCTATGGTAGTGGAGATGACCCTTTCTTGCAGTATGCTACTAGAGTTGATGATGGTGTATGGCATCATGTATCGGCTACTATCAAAGCAGGTGAGCAGGTTTTGTATGTAGATGGTGTAGTCGTTGATAGTGATAATAAGGCTACTGCTCATATAGTAAGTAACGGTACTAACCTTAGTCTAGGTAATCGAGGTATTTCATATGAGTTTGTAGGTCAGATTGATAGTCTAAGGACTTATGATAGAGCATTATCATTACCAGAGATAACAGCACTGGCAGGAGAGAGTTAATGGCAATAAATGTAATATATAGAAATGATGAGGTGCTAGATAGTGAGCTTGAAGGGCTTGCTGTCATTGCTAATGCAGGTAAGGTATACCAAACATCAGATACAAGGACTTTGAACTTTGTAGACAGTGTAGGGAATATGTATGAGTGTGGTACTGAAGAAGAGGCGTCAAACCTCCCTACTTCTGGCTTAGTTCTTCATTATGATTTTGAATCAGTATCTGGTAATACCATTACTGATTCAAGTCCTAGTAATAACAATGGAACCTTAGTGGGGCATATAATAGGTGGTGGATATTCAGGCGACGGGGTGCAGTATATAAATGGTTCAGATAATAAAATAACTATCGCTAATGCCTTACCAAGCACTAGCACATTTACTTTGTGTTGTTGGATTAAACCCGATACCAATTCGCATCACTTCCCCATGTTTGGAGATATTGGAGTTGGTACTTATTTCACACACGTTGGAGTTGGCAATAGTATTGACTTAGAGAAAGGGGGAGGCATCGGAGTGCATTTTCCCATAACCCCAACTACTGCATGGCGACACGTATTGCTTACTGTGAATGGCACTAGTGGTAGCTTATATTTAGATGGGGTGTTATCTAGTAGTGATACCTCACCAAGTAATTTTGATTTAGCAGGCATATCGGTACTTTGTGGTCAAAACCATACCGCTAACAATGAAGGTTTTGCAGATGATTTTAGAGTCTATAATAGAGTCTTAACACAAGAAGAAATTACACAACTTTCTGAGGTTCAAAGATTTTTACTTGACGGTAGCACCAATACTGCTATTACGAATGATGTGCTTAGTGTTACTACTTTCACTGATGCTACTATTACTGCAGGGTTTGGCGGAAGTAGTGCTTTAGTTGATGGAGTTCGAAGCAATCAGGGCTCTGGGATGCTAGGTACTGATAATGTAGGTTTCATGGTTCGGTTCGCTGTAAGTGGGTTGGCATTGAATAAGTATAGACTAGATTTTGACCATCTTCCTAATCATTGGACAGATTGGAGAGTCTTCGCCTCAGATACTTCTTACAATACAGCAGGTGATGTTATAGCTAATGCCACATTGTTAGATACAGTTACAGGTAACACATTAGGTATCGGTCAGTTCACACCTTACTTTACCTACACTATTTCTGATTATTATGATTACTACTATATAGTTTGTGATCTTGATAGCAGTGGTACTCATACAAGATGTAGTGAGATAGAATTCGTAGCAGACCTACGTTAGAATACATAAAACAATAAAGGAACAGTATGTACATTAGATTAGAGAATTCAGAGTTAGGGAACTTCCCTTCAGATGTCTACACATTTAGTGAAGACCCATTAGTTGAGCCAACACTAGTAAGTGAGGCTCCATATAAGTTTAAATTGATTTCTCAAGAAGTGGATAACAAGACTTACGAAGTATTCGGTGAAGTCTACGGAGATACAGAATTGTTTGTATCTGAAGCATTAGTTGATTATATAGATAGTCCAGATGTGCCTGAAGGTTTTGACCAAAGACTATTAGCTGGTTCTGTGTATGGAACTAAGCTAAACCTTGCAGAGATTAAAAGTGCTCTTAAGAAAGATGCTAGATTGAACCTCACATGTGGGGTTACTTTGAGCAGTGTAGCTCCAGTGCTTACAGTTGACAATATACCTACAGGGGAAGTTCATGCAATTGGTACTGTTCTTACATTTAATGCAGACCTAGAAGCTAAAGCTAACCTAACAGGTGCAGTAGCTGCATCTAGTAAGCTAGGGTTGACTGAATCACCTTGGACATTAGCTAACAACCAGAAAGTGCTATTACAGCTAGCTGATATAGAGATGGCTCAAGCCTTAGCTGTGGTGGCTTTCAGTACAACAACCGGAGAAATAACATGAGCACAGTAACTCTTGCCTTCTATAAGGGCAAGGGCAGATTCTTCGATAAGATTATAAGATGGTTCACTAACTCTAAATATTCCCATTCAGAGATAATTATAGGTACAGAAATGTGGAGTTCTACTAGTTATAGGAACAACACAGGTGGAGCAGGTGTCAGGTATGCACACCACTGGGTTAGTAATGATAAGTGGGATTACTTTGAAGTACCAACAGAGAAACCAATCAATAAAGAATTGATGGATAGTCTAGTAGGTGCAAGATATGATTGGACAGGGATTATCCTTAGTCAGTTAATACCTATAGGTACTCATGATGGTCAGTTATGGTTTTGTTCTGAGTCTAATGCATTAGTTCTTAAGGATGCAGGTACTAAAATGGCAATAACGGATCCTCAGTACTATAGTCCAGAAGATTTATTGCAGCATATAGTAAGCTCAGGAGCTATTCAGGTGTACCCTAAATAGTAGGCGACCGCAATAGTCCTTAAACTATTCTACATGAGATGACAATGTTTATAGACTTCGGATTAAATTTCGCAGAACCATTCGATTTAACTTTCGTAGAAATAATACAAACACAGGAGATAATCGTTATGGCTTTTGATTTATCAGCACAACATATTACACTAACACCAGAACTTACAAGTGGGGCTATCAAGCTTAGAATTGAGAATACTCAAGACCGTATTAATGAGGCACTAGGTGGACAAGATGGACTTAATGACGCAGTTGAAACTGCTTTAAATGACTTACAAGGTCAGCTTACTACATTAACTGGTGGTGATATCAGTACAATGCTTACTGAGATTCAGAATCTTCAAGATGTACTTAGTCAAGCTGGAGCAGCTAATGATGTTCTTGATGCTTTAACAATCATCAAAACAGACCTTAATAATGACCGTATTGCTACTGAGCTAGTAGAATCTACAATGATTAGTGCTATTGGTACTATTGCTCTAGATTTAACTGCTTATGGGTTCAGTGCAGTTTCTGATTATAAAGTATCTGTATCTAGTAATGGACTTAGTGCTCTTAGAGCTTCTGTAGGAGTTGATAAAACTTCTGCTACATCTGCTACTATTACTGCTTATGATAAAGCTTATTTAGTTGAAGATGGTCAAGTATATGATGCATCTACTAATAACTTAGACTTAACAGTTACTATTTCTTATGATAAAGACGCTGTAGCATTTACTACAGATAACGTACTACCATAGATTTGTTACAGTCCCCTCTGGGGATTGTATAGAAACCTATAAGGAGAATGTATGGCTGATATAGACTTTAGCAGTAGTAAGGTAAAGATTAAGACGGGTGCATGGACATTCGAAGAGATATACCAAGAGATGATTAGTCAGGGTAAGAGTGGCTACATAGAAAGATGTGGCAACCACTATACATTTGCTAACGATCTATATATCGGTAACAGTGATAACTCCTATGTAGTTGTAGATGACACCAATGTATCAATAACGGTCCTGGGAGATAAACTACAGATCCGTAAGAACTCAACACTGTCACTAGGTGTGCTGAGAGCCAATGGGTCTACCTACGGAGGATGTACATTGTATATGCCTTCACCTAGATTTAGTAAAGGCTTTGGTCATACGTCTACCAATAGGTCAGGAAACTTTATTGCCTATGGCTCCAAGATAGATGTAGAGTGCTACTGGGGATTCTACGAAGGTAGTAATGAAGTACAGCTAATAGATTGTATCGTTAATGGATTTGGTCGTATATCAGGAGATGGGGTAATACTTAGAAACCTATCATTCGATAAGAGTAATGGTAAGTACGGATTGTTTCACGGTAACATCCAAGAAGCAAGTGGTTGGTATAGTAGACATACAGAGACATACGGTGGAAAGGACTATGCTATTTATGTAGATACTGATTATACAGATGGAGATATGGTAATTAGAGATAGTCATTTCTCTGGGTATGCAGAAGGATTACTATATAAAGACAGATCAAGTCATCACTCTATAGAAACTATTACATTCTTAGATTGTGAGATTATGGATGGGTACGATGTTAAGTCAAGGGATGATAATAGCAATATGAATATCAGCTATACGTTTAATCCTACTGTATTTGATAGTGCTAGTGAACCTTTAACAGGACAGACAGTAATCTGCTATGACGTAGACGGTAACCCTGTATTTCATACAGTAACTGACTCTAATGGTCAGATTAGTCAAGAAGTAGTAATGTATGAATATATAGGTAATGATGCTACTGGCTCTATAAAGACACCACATACACTAGAAATAGATGTAGATGGACATATAGAATCAAGAAGAGTAATGATTAACAGACCTATCAAGGGTATGGGTATTTATCTGGTTCCTGCAGGCGGAACGATAGACTTAACTCCAGTGCTTGATGCAATTAAGTCACTAGAGGCTCAAAACACTGATATAACAGATGCCTTAGTTAATGGTAACTTTGTATCAGGTAAAGTAAATGATGTAGCAGTTCAGGCTGTAGATGGTGCAGTAACTGTTCTCATAGACAACCCAACACAGACGGAGTTCAATGTAGTGCTTACTGTAAAAGATAGCCTAGAAGCTGTAGCACGTGTAGAAAATGAGACTCTGAATTCCTTTGATATTATCTTATATGACGGTGGTTATCTAATAGAAGATGAACATCGGTTAGATACTAGTAATAGTTCAGTTACTATAAACTATATATTAACTTTTGCATAGGAGAATAAATGGCATTAACAATTAAAGAGAGGCTAGAGCAGTTAGAGACTTTTATAGGTACATCTCTTAATACACATCTACTGGCAATAGATGTATGGATTGAGTTTGTACCTACCACTATAACAGTTATATCTGATGACTTACCATCTTTAGAGTTATATATTAAAGAAGGATCTAATGCCTATGTGTTACAGTCAGGTAGTTTTACCCAGACAGGTGATGATTATGATCGTACTATTACCTTAGTTAATGAAGGTGATTATACTTTAAAGATAATAGATACTTTAGGTAACTTTACACCGCTATACAAGAAGATACAAGTTAGAGAGGAAAGTGTTATGACCCCAGGACAAGAAAACTTATTAAATGTGCTAAATACCCTACCTGATCTCCAAGAGATTGTTGATGGTATATGGAATAAGACAATATAATGGCTACTACAGGAGAGTTGTTATTTGGGTATACTAGTGCAGGTGTAGGCTCAACAGCTTTGGATCACCTTGCTAATATAAAGCTAATTACTGTTATAGGTGGTGTGGTAGAGATAGATATAGTGTCAACAGAGGAAATCTTTATTGAGGAGCAAACTAGTGAGCTATTAATACCTGAACATGATAATGATATAATACTAGAAGAAGCAGAAAGTGAACTTTTTACAATTGAAGGAGAACAATTAGATGGGTAGAAAATTAATAAGCGTAATTACAGGAGATAGCTCTAAAACTTATAATATTAGAGTACAAGGGAAAAGTACTCACGATGACTATATAGGTTATATAGCTAGAGTAGTAATTACTGAAGCAAAAAGAGTTTAGTAGCAACCATGAGTACACAAAGCTGCGTATTGACGCTATGAGTACACCTGAATCTATAGCTAAGAGCAAAGCAAGCAATAGAGCTATAATTGACGCAATTACTGAAGAAGAGCGAAAAGAGATATACGGAAGAGAACGAACTGACGAAGATAAAAAGAAACAAGCTGATTCTATATCTGGAAGAACTTATATTTATAAAGATGGGAAAACTAAGATTGTAAAACCTGATGACACCAACACCTGGCTCTCAAATGGGTGGATATTAAAGACTGATTTATATAAGGTTCAGTTGGAACTAGTCTATAATGGTGCTACAGCTGCTAGTGTATGTAAGGATATAGATATATCAAAGGCTTCATTTAGTAATATGTTCAAAAAGGTTTATGGTATTAGTATATCAGAACATACAAAGAATAAATCTGCATGAAATATAACCTAACAATGACTGAATCTGAAAGAAAACTCAGATTTGGCAAAACGCGTTCAGATAGAAATAAGTTCAAACAATCAATGACCATGACTGGAAGAGTAGCTATATTTAATAACGGTAAAACTAAATTGGTTGAGCCTTCTTCTGTCAAAATGTGGAACCTAAAAGGATGGGTTTTAAAAACTGATCTTTACAAAACTGAACTTCGTCTTCTCTCCACTGGCTCTCCAATATCAGAAGTTGCTTGTATTTGTGATGTATCAAAGGGTACATTAAGTAAAATGTTTAAAAAAGTTTATGGAATGTCAATACCTGAATTTAGAAACACTCAGAAATAAGGATTATAATGAGAAACTACTTATATGATACCAATATGCTCTATATAGGATTTACTGATGATGATCCGATGGTTGGTGCTACTTATACTACTGTAGAGCCAGGGAGGGATGATCATGCTTATTGGAATGGGACTAGCTGGGATATTCCTACTCCTGTTGCTTTGACTCTTGAAGAAGAAAAGATTAAAAGAATTCAAGAAGTAAGAGAATTTTGGGGTGAGATTATCCAATCTTTAATAGTTGACACTGCCGAGTTTGAATTAGACACATGGGCAATACAAACAGCTGAATGGACTAGATGGATTAATGATAATACTGTTGCTACTCCTTATGCGGACAGACTTGCATTGATTAGAGGTATAAATAGAGTTGTGCTACTTGGTAAGATTGGTGTTAAAGTTTTGGATATAGCTGGTGCACAAGGTTCATTACATAAGAAAGAAGATGACATTAATGCTGCTACTACTACTGCAGAAGTTAAAGCAATAAGTCTAATGTAATGTCTGCATACTTTAAGGAATATAACTTTGATGCAGTGGATGCTTCTGAGAATAATGATTGGACATTCACTAATCTTGACGGAACTACAGGCCTTACTTTTGCAAATGCATCAAATTTTCCTACTGCAGAAGAAATTTCAACCAATGTATGGTCCAAAGTGTTATCATGACAACTGGAGAATTAATCCTGTCATTAAGTTCTGGTTCTGATGGAGCAACAGCTTTATCTTTATTTCATAATATTAGAATTTTGAAAATCACTGGTGGTCATGTTGATATATTTGAAACTAATAAAGATAATGTTACTATTGCAGAATCTAAAAAAGTTTCAAATATATCAACACATGGAAGCGTTTCTATTATGGATCATGGGGATGTAATAATTAAGAAAATAAAGGAGATGAAAGTTGGCTAAAGATTCAATTGAAATATATCAAGGTGATAGTACAAAAACATACCAATTATCAATAAAAGATGAGTCAGTATATACTGAGTACAGAGCAAGAATTGTGGTTTTAAATAAGGTTGGAGGAAGTAAACAGCAACTTGGTTTAGATTCACTTGGAGAGCCAGCTTATGAAGCTAAATTTGATAACACTTCTGGAGTTTCAACTGATGGTATATATGTAAGATTATCTCCTGGTCAAACAAACACAATACTTTCAGGAAAATATCTATTAGTAGTGCAACTATTTAAAAATGAATCACTTTCTGGAAATGATCCAGACACAGGACTTCCTTGGACAGCAATTCAACTAGAGAATCGATTAGCTGATCCTTCATCAGGAAACTCATTATTTAGACGAGAAATACACTATGACTTAAAAGTTAATCCGCAGGGAATTGGTTCATGAATTGCAATATAATCAGCAAAATTAAGAACTTTTTCAGCGTTGGTTGTAATTTAATAAAGACAGCCAAAGAGATTAAAGATTCAACTGATAGTCTTCATAGAAAATTAGACACTAGTTTATCCGGAAAAGAAGAATGGGACAAGTTAGAAAGAAAGTTACAAGAAAAGATTGAAGAAGCAAAAGATTATGCTTTAGCGAATAGAATCACATTAGAATTATTTGGTGAAGAGCACCCAGATATGCTATGGATGAAGAAGGTTAATGGTGAGTACATGTGGGCTAACAAGAAAATCAGACATGGTTTATTGTTTAGCGGTGAACTCAAAGATACTATCGGCAAAAACGACCATTACTTTGGTGCTCAAGCAGTAAGGAAGTTCGGTTCAGAGAATCATGACTTTGGTGCATACTGTTATGGTAGCGATGAAGTAACAATTGGCGCTGGCACTGATATGACCTTTATTGAATTTGGCTTTAGTGGAGGATTTCCTTTAATTTTAGATGTCAGCAAGCATTGTATTAGAGATAAACAGGGTAATATATTTGCAACTTCTGGGAGTGGTAAGGATATTACAGATAGAATATTCAAGTTATTAAAGTTGCATTGCAATAGCGAATGTGCAAATACTATAACTTCTATAGAGGACATACTTAGTGATGTAGTCTATGTTAAAGAAGGAGAGGGTGAGGCTATATATAATTTCTACATGGACGCAATAAAAAGAGGAGGTACTGATGAGCGTTGAATCGTTTAACTCTAAAATTGACGGACTTAAAGACTTATTTGCTGAAAAAGTAGATAATATTAAAGAAGAGAACAAGGAACAGAAAAAAATCAATGTTAAACAGTCTACGTTTAATCATGATATAGCAAAAGAGATTGTTACTATAAAAACAAATCTTAAAATTGGCGTGAGTATTGTTGTATTTATAGTAACTCCACTGTATGCAGCTTTAATAAAATACTTGATAGGAGAATGAGATGATACAAGGTATTATTGTAGGTTTAGTAGTTGAAAGCTTTAAAGCTATGTTTGCTAAGGTTGCATGGGAAGTTGTAGCCGAAAGAGCTACATCCAGATTAACAACCCTGGCACTTAGATGGCTAGTAGGGTTTACTGAAAACAAGATTGATGATGAATTAATAGAAGGAATTATTTCTGATATTAGTGATAAGTCGTTGCCTGCTTTTGGTTTAAAAGGTCCATCAAAAATGGCAAATGTTCTAGGCAACAATAAGTTGACACAGAATTTAGCTATGGCTGTTGCAGAAAGGGGCATGCTAAAACTTGCTGATAAAAAAACTAATAATCTTGGTTTAGATACAGCAATTAGAGCAATACAGAATATTAAAATTAAATTTTAAAGGTTAGTGTATGTTGTTAGAAGATCTTAAAAGGCATGAAGGATTCAGCAGTGATCCATATATTGATGTGTTGGTTAAAAGAACTATCCCTAAAGACGAATTGGCAATTATTGAGAAATGGCTGCCTAAATTAAACTTAACTATTGGATATGGCTCACTTGTTAAAGTGGATGAAAATGAAGCAGAATATTTGTTAGAAAAAAGGTTAACGGAGAAGATGAACGAACTTGTTAAATATGTAGATTTTTGGGATGATTTAACTCAATCGCAAAAAAATGGATTGTCAAATATGGCATATCAAATTGGGTCCAATGGGCTTATGAAGTTTAAAAATATGCTTAAAGCAATGAAAGAAAAAGATGTTGAAGGTATCGAGAGAGAAGCTAGAGATAGCCGATGGTATCGTCAAGCAACAAATAGAGCAGAGAATATTATACCTATGCTCGTTAAAGTTGTAAAAGAATAATATAAAGTCAATATCGGGTATAATCCCGGTATTTGCTTTCATTTGGATGCTTTATAAGCTTCTAAATGAAAGTAAATATTACAAACTAATATGGAGATTTCGAATATGTCTTTAGATAATAGCAATATGAATTCAGTAAAGCTGCAACCTACTTGGAAACAAGAGCCAACTCTTGAAGATTTACAAGCAGATCAAAAAGAGGCTGAATCATATCACTCTACACATGTTGCTAACTTATCAAAGTGGAAAACTGATAGAGAAGGCGGGAAAGAAATCAAGGTTGATCCTCGCAAAAGAAAAAGCAAGGTTAGACCAAAATTAGTTAGAAAGCAACAAGAATGGAAATATCCTGCATTAGAAGAACCATTTCTATCTTCATCTAAATTGTTTGAATTTCTAGGTAGAACTGCAGAAGATGTAGAGGCTGCAAAACAAAATCAAATTATTTTCGAATATCAGCTGAATACATTAATGAATAAGACAAAATTAGTAAATGATATTGTTAGACGTGATGTAGAGCAAGGTAGTGTTATTGTTAAAGCTGGATGGGAATTTGAAGAGAAGAAGATTAAAGCAAAAGAGAAAATGCCTATATATGCTACACCTGAACAGAGCTATGAATATTTAATGGCGATGGTCCAATCTGGTCAAATAAATGAAGCAGAAGCAGAAGCCATCATTCAATCAGGAGAGCCAGTGGTTATATCTGAAAAAACTGTTATAGTTGAGAAAGTAGTAACTACTAAAAATCAACCACAATGGTTGGTTTGTAATGGCGAAAATGTAATGCTTGATCCTGGATGCAATGGAGACATTAAAACTGCACTATTTCTTATACATGATTACGACACTAACTATTCAGAGTTAAAAAAGAATGAATATAAAGTTGAAAAATATATTGATGATAATGGTGAAGAAATAGAGGAAGAATTCGGTCACTATAAGAATATTGATAATATTAATTTAAATGCTGATGAAGGATTTGAAGGTAATAGAGATTTTGAGAATGATGATTCTCGATCATTTCAATTAAAAGATAAGGCAAGAAAGAAGCTTAGAGCATTTGAATATTGGGGTTATTGGGATATTCATGGCACTGGTGAGCTTGTGTCTATTGTTGCTACATGGGTAAACAACACACTAGTTCGCATGGAAGAGAATCCTTTTTCGCACAACAGAATACCTTATTCTATGGCTCATTATATGCCTGTTATGGATAGCCCACACGGAGAGCCAGATGCTGAACTACTTATTGACAATCAAGAAACTGTAGGTAAATTGCTTAGAGCCTCACTTGATATTACTTCTACACATGCAGTTGGACAAGAATTTATAGATGAGCAATTACTACCATCTGCTGTTCAAAAAGATAATTACTACAAGGGTAATACTGTTTTCTTCAGAGGTGGATTTGATCCTCAAAAATCAATCCATAGAAGAAGCGTAGAGCCAGTTCCTTCTACTGTATTCAATATGTTACAACGAGAAGAGGCTGAAGCTGAGTCACTTACAGGTACTAAATCATTTTCAGGTGGAATATCTGGTCAAGCCTTGGGAGCAAGCGCAACTGGTATTCGTAGTGCTTTAGATGCAACAAGCAAGCGTGAGCTTTCAATATTGAGAAGATTGAGTTCAATGTTTGTAGATTTAGCGCGCATGACAATCGCTATGAATCAAGAGTTTATGGAGGAAGAGCAAGTAATAAGAATCACCAATGAAGAGTTTGCAACAATTAGACGAGATGATTTACAGGGTGAATTTGATTTAAAAATAAACATTTCTACTCCAGAAAAAGACAACGAAACTGCTGATAAGATTATGACTCTCATGCAGACAAATGCAGCAAATATGCCGTCAGAGATTGCAAACCTACATTATGCGAAGATTGCTAGATTATGGAATCAAGTTGACTTGGCCGAGAAAATGGAGAATATTGAGCCAGAAGGTCCTAGTGAATCTCAGTTACAAGCAGAACAAATGCAAATGGATAATTTACGTCTTGAAAACGAATTGCTTAAAAAACAAATCCAAGAAGCTGATTCAAGAATTTCTGAAAGATATTCAAGAAGTAGAGAGAATGAAGTTGATGTTCGCAAGAAGACTGCAGAAGCATCTCTCAAAGAAGCACAAGCATCTAAACTTCTTTCAGAGCGCGATAAGATTGATTATGATGTTATTAGAGATCATGATGGTATAAACGAGAGCAGACATATGGAAAGAGAAATCTCTAAGCATGCAAATAGAATGGAAGAAAAATCATTTGATGCACTAGCCAAAGATTACGAAAGAGACTTGATCCCTGGCTCTCAAAACAACACAGAAGGAACTATATAATGTTAGAAGAACAACAAGGACTAGGTCAAATACAACAACAAGCACCACAGAAGCAACCAGTCGGTGAAGGAACTGCAAAGAATCCTGATCAAATTATCAATGAACTTACTGCGCAACAGAGAATTAATGAAATTCAAGCAGGAAAAGAAGCAGATCGTTCAAGAATTATCAATGAACATGAAGCGCAGAGGGAAGAACAAGAAAGTAGAGAATACAATCAGTATGTAATTGAAGCAATAGAATCTGGTCAACTTGACGAGAATCAGCTAGCAAATATCATGAATGATCCAAGAGTACATGATGAAATAAAAGCAAGACTTTCAGAAGCTATGCAACAACCTGGCTCTCAAAATGTGCAAGAACAAGCTCCACAAGGTACTGGGTTAGGACAGATTCAATAAAACATAAAGCTTAATTCTATATAATGATGTTGAATTTTTGAAATTCATCGACTTTTCATGTCGTTAACTGAAAACAGAAATGATGGCACTGTGATTATCACACCCAAAAAGAGGAAAATTATGGAAAACGAAAAAACCGAGTTAGAAACCAAGATTGAAGAAATTGATTCAAATATTGTTGAGTTTACTGATATGATTCAATTTAGCAATGCTGCTAAAAAGTTAGTATCTACTGAGGAATGGAAAACAGTTATTGAAAGTCGTCTTCTTAATGATGGCGAAAAAAACATTTCAGAATTTCTATTTGGAGAAAATAAACTTAGCGAGGAAGATGAGAAAGAAGTTTTAGCATCTGCAAATACTATTCGTTTAGTAAAAGCATTTATTAAGAATTCTATTGAATCTGGTGATCTTGCACTACAAAAAATTGCAGAATCTGAAGAATTAAAATCACGCTTATTAAATGAAGGAGAATAGTCATGGAAGTTAAACATGGTGTAGACGCTTCTTCTGCTGAAGATTTTAATAGCATTCTTGAACAAATCGAATCTGGTGGACTTGAACGAGATCCAGGTGCTGAAGGACAAGCTAACGAGGATGAAGTAGTTGACGATAATGAACTTGAGGATGATGATATCGACAATGATGATATTGACGAGGACACTGATCTTGATGAAGATGAGTTTGAAGATGAAGAAACGAATGTTCTTGATGACGATGAAGAAGATGATACTTTAGATGAAGATGATTCGGATGAAGAGGAAAACTCTCCAGTAGAACAAGATATCGAAGATGATGAAGATGAAGAAACAGACACAGAGCTACTGACTGACGATGACGTAGAAGACACTGAAGATGATTCCGAGTTATCGAGATACAAAAAGTTTTATGATGAAATCACTAATGCTGAATTTGTTGCTAATGGTAGAAAAGTAAAAGGCTTTACTACTCCAGAACAAATTATTAAGAGCCAGCAAATGGCACATGGCTTTAGTGAAAAAATGTCTGGATTTAAAAAGTACAGACCATTAATGGATGCTATCAAGAGTAATGGAATGTTAGAAGATTCTGATAAATTTAACATGATGATTGATGTTATGAATGGAGATAAAGAAGCTATCAAGCAACTTATTTCAAATTTAGATATTGATCCTATTTTAGATTTAGAGCTTGATGATATTTCATATGAAGCGAAAAATCATATTGCTACTGATGAACAAATGGTTATAAACGATACATTTGAAACAGCTAAATCTTATGGTGGAGATGTTTCGTCAAGACTAAAAGAAGTAGTTGGTTCTCAATGGGACAAAGAAAGTTTTGATGTGTTTTTAAAAGACGCTGAGACTAGAAAAGACCTTATGGAACATTTAAATGATGGCACATTTGACGTTGTTAGTGATAGAATTACTCAGCTAAAATCTGTTGATGTTGATGGAACTTTTTCTGAATTAAATAGTAGAGATCAATATATCGCTGCACTAACTGATATCAACAATGAACAAAAACCATTAGTTGATGGTAGCGCACAAGATGA
>Ga0233440_1000972_pt1 | contig 28334 bp, 30 predicted proteins | sample SI_123_September_5_FD_182791 | JGI IMG/M metagenome (GOLD analysis project Ga0233440, IMG submission 182791) | Seawater microbial communities from Saanich Inlet, British Columbia, Canada - SI_123_September2016_120_MG | ecosystem: Environmental > Aquatic > Marine > Inlet | place: Canada: British... | reverse complement strand
GGCTTGGTTAAGCGAACGTTCCGTCAACCTTGATGAGGCGTTGCCGGACACGCTCAAATGCCACACATCCGGCAAAACCGACGCCGATGGTTAATGCGGTATGAATATGGCGCGACGGTGAATGCGCCATGCAAAAAGGGCCCCAGCCAACAGCTGAAGCCCTCCATTTATGGGAATTTCCGACGGTTCCGCGGAATACTGCCCGTTCAGGACCGCGGCGCGATGGTCGCCTGTGCGAACGGAAACTGCGGCAGCGTGAGAACCGGGGCGGCTTCCACCCGCGGGTGGCTGCGCTCGAACAGCTTGCGGCGCTCGAAGAAGCTCGACCGGAAATAGGGATAGCGCTCGAAAACCCGTTCACGCATGGCCGGATAATCGACCGCCATCAAACAGATTGGCTTGGTGAGGCTGGGATAGTCCCTCGGCTGGCTGATCGGCTTGTGCAGAAACACGCGGCGGTAAAATGCCTGATGCTCGGCGCGAACGCTCGCCAGTCCGATGTCAGCCGCGAAATACTCGCACGCCATATAGGCGAGGCGCAGCGTGATGTACGGCAACTCGGGACAGCGGGCTTCGCGGTCGGGGTCAGCAACGAACCGCGTCGGGTCGACCAGGACGCGCCCCTTGGCGATTTCAGGTCCGAGCAAATCGGAGAATACCCCAAGCGACGGGCAGACCGGCGTCTCCGGCGACGATACGGTGATCCGCAGCGAACTCATCAGCACGCCATCGCGATACACGCCGAAATTCCACGAATTCGGAAACTCGTCGTACTGATCCTGAACCATCTGTGCCGCGTTGGGCTCGATCGCCCCCTCGCGCAGGTAGGCGCGATAACGCAAACGATAGATTTGTTCTTTTTCGGCCGCGGTTTCGGCGAGCTTATAGTCAACGGCTTCGAGCGGATAGCTTAACCGTTCCGACGAACGGCTGGTCGTTCGGACAGCAGAGACCATTTTCGATGCTCCGACGAGCGATACGACAGTACCGCGCCACATGAACAAGAGGTTAATACCTTCTTAACAAAACCGCAAAGTGTTGCCTGAGTTAACCTTAACCAGCGTCAACGATTGAATCTGCTCCTGCATTGCGACCATGTCAGATGAAGGAGATGCGTGGATTGCGGCGTCGGCCGGATGTCAGCGCACAGTCTGCCGGATCGGAATAACACCCTTGGTCACGGCGCCATGCGATGCCTTCAACAGCTCACGCACGCGTGGGGCAGGCACAGGCCGGCTGAACAGAAAGCCTTGCGCTTCCGTCACAGTCCCCTCGGCGCTGATGAGTTCAAGCTGTTCGTTGGTTTCGATGCCTTCGACAACAACCGACATGCCGAGATCGGCGCTGAGGCGCGCGACGCCACGCAGCAGAGTCAGCGGCCGATGACTTCCGATGTCCTCAAGGAACGACCGGTCGATCTTCACCTTCTGAAGCGGGAAGTTATGCAGATAGCTCAGGCTAGAGTAACCGGTACCGAAATCGTCGAGCGAAATGCGAACCCCCGCTTCGCGTAGTTGCGTCAATACGTCGAGAGTCCATTGCGTGTTTCGCAACAACGACGACTCGGTGATTTCAATTTCCAGACGATGTGCCGGCAGGCCTGACACCTCCAGCGCATAACGCACTTCGGTCATGACGTCGCGCTGATGGAATTGCTGCGGCGAAAAATTGACCGCAACGCTGACCGGATCAGGCCACTTCATGCACTCCATGCAAGCCTTGCGCAGGATCCATCGGCCCAGATCCACAACGAGACCCATATCCTCGACCACCGGAATGATATCAGCCGGAGAAACCGCGCCGCGCGTCGGATGATTCCAGCGCAGCAGCGCTTCGCATGTCGAAATGCGGCCTGATTTGAGATTGACCAGCGGCTGATAATACAGTTCGAACTCTTCGTGCGCGAGCGCGTGGCGCAGATCCAGCTCGAGCACGCGCCGGGTTTCGACAGTATGAGCCATCTCATCGCGGAAGAAGCAGAAGGTGCCGCGGCCATCGGCCTTGGCGCGATAGAGCGCCATATCCGCGTTCTTCAGCAGCACGTCGACGCTGGTGTCAGGCGACGTCATCGCTATACCAATACTGGCGCCGATCTCGACCAGATGATGATCGATCTCGTAGCGCTCGCTGAGGCGATCGACGATTCTGCGCGCCAGCGAGGCGGCGTCTTCCGTCGACTGAAGTCCGCGCTGGAACACAACGAATTCATCGCCGCCAAAGCGGGCGACAAAGTCCTCCGGCCGCAGCAGCCGGCGCAACCGCGCCGTGACCGCGCACAGCAGCTTGTCGCCGCTCGGATGCCCGAGCGTATCGTTGACCTGCTTGAACTGATCGAGATCGATGAAGAGCAGGGCGGACAGCCGTGCATTGCGGGAGGCCAGCATCTGCCCGATCTCGTCGCGAAAATGCACGCGGTTGGGCAAGCCCGTCAATTCGTCGAACCGAGCCATGTGACCGGTCCTGGCCTCGGCATTCCGGCGCGCGGTGATGTCCTCGACCAAGACAACCGTGCCGCCATCCACCATCGGCTGGAAGGTCCATGCCAGTGCACGTTCCTCGGAATTCTTGGAGTAGAGCGTGACGACTTCGGCCTTTTGTCCCTTCCCGGCCTGGGAAATGATCGTATCCGCACTGGCTGCGGTGATGGTGCCGGCCTTGAGACAGGCAGCAACGACATCGGCGGCGGATGCACCGGACCCGATGAGATCGTCTTTCAGACCCATCATGTCGCCGAAACGATAGTTCATGACGGCAAGCCGGCCATTTGCATCAAACATGCAAAGACCGTGAGGCATGTTGTTCAGCGCGGTGTCGAACTGTGCCGCGATCGCCGCTTCGCGTTCGCTGGCCTCCAACGCCTTGACGAAGATCGAGTGCAAGCTGAGGTTGATTTGCTTCAGGCCGATGAAGAACAACACCAGAAGGACGGCGAGACCAACGTAGTAGTAATCGCCATGAATCAGCAACGCGATCGACATCGGACCGCATGCCAAAAGAATATGAAGCTGAACGATCAGCGGGCGCCCATAGTTGCGCGCGGCGCCGCCGGCCGTATAGCCAATGGTGACCGTCGAGCAGAGCATATGCGCCACTGGATCGTTGCTGCCGAGGATCACAACGGCGCACCAGAGCCCGAGGGCTCCGGCATAGAACACCGCGCCGATCATGTAGCGCGGCTCCAGTTCCGTAGCCTGTTCGGGCGTAAGAACTTCCGTTCGCCGCTCATACTTGCGCATCTGGAAGGCGCGAGCCGTTCCGATCACGACAATCAGCGCCGCACACGGCCATATCCAGGGATTGCCGGTTTTCAGCGCCGTCATTAGCGCCGCGGCCGTAGCGCAAACCGTGCCAACGAACATCGGCCAGAAGTTCTGGCACATCGAATCGACCAGCGCCGCGTAGATTCGCGGTGGTAGCTCTTCCCGGTCGATCGGTCGTGGTTTGATCAATTGCATAGGGGCGCGCGCACGTCCTTTTGAACGCACAGCTTTACCCACCGCAGATGAAGTCTTTCTGAGCGAACATCGTTACCGATGCGTTGCCACGCTCGGGCCCTCAACGAAATCTGCCTGCAAATTCAGCAAGGTAGGCAAGGTTTGCCGATCGGAGAAGCGAACCCCGGGGCCCCTTAAAACTTCATTTACGATAGCAGCGGCGACCAGGCCGGATCGGATGCGAAGCCGGGCGTCGGCACCTTCTGCTCATTGCGGCCAGAAATATCCACGGTGTAGAGCGACGGCCCGCCGCCTGCTTCACGGAAGAACATCACGACACGGCCGTTCGGTGCAAAAGTCGGCCCCTCATTGTGATAGCCGGACGTGAGGATGCGTTCACCAGAACCGTCCGGCTTCATAATGCCGATAGAGAACTGACCGCCGCCCTGCTTGGTGAAGGCGATGTAGTCTCCGCGCGGTGACCACACCGGCGTCGAGTAGCTGCCTTCCCCGAAGGAAATGCGCTGCGCCGCGCCGCCATTTGCGCCCATCACGTAGATTTGCGGCTTGCCACCGCGATCGGACTCGAAACAGATCCGCCCGCCATCAGGCGCATAGGACGGTGACGTATCGATGGCCGGCGTGTCGGTGAGCCGCGTGGTCGACTTCGAACGCAGATCCATCACGAACAGGTTGGAGTTACCGCCCTGCTGCAGGCTCATGATGATGCGCTGGCCGTCGGGCGAGAACCGCGGCGAGAACGACATGCCGGGGAAATTGCCAACGATTTCGCGCTGGCCGGTTTCGACATTGAAAAGATAGACGCGCGGATCACCCTGGCCGAATTCCATGTAGGTGATTTCCTGCGTGGACGGCGAGAACCGCGGCGTCAGCACGAGGTCCGCGCCGCGCGTGAGATAGCGCACGTTAGCCCCGTCCTGATCCATCATCGCAAGCCGCTTGACGCGGCGATCCTTCGGACCGGTCTCGTCGACGAACACCACGCGGCTGTCGAAATAGCCCTTCTCGCCAGTGAGACGCTCGTAAATCTGGTCCGAGATGATGTGCGCGATGCGGCGCCATGATTCCGGCGACGTGAAATACTGCTGGCCGGTGAGCTGCTGCGCCTGCGGAACGTCCCACAGCCGGAATTCAGCCTTGAGGCGGCCGTCGCCTTGCCGCGTGGCGCGGCCGGTCACCAGCGCCTGGGCATTGATTTGCCGCCAGCTCGCAAACTGCGGCGGCACGTCGATGTTGGAAATGCGCTCGATGAACGCGGCCTGATCGATCGGCGCGAACAGCCCGCTGCGCTTGAGGTTGTTGGTGATGACCTGCGCGATGCCGGCCGCGACTTCGCCGTCGCCCTGCGAGCCGGGAACGAAATTCGGGATCGCAATCGGGATCGGCTGGAAGTTGCCTTCGGTGACCGTGACGCGGGCCTGCGCCAGCGCCTTGCTGACCGGCGTCGCCAGCAGCAAGCCCGCCGAGGCGGCTCCCGACATCATCTGGCGGCGGGTCAGTTTCAAATCGGTCGTCGCGATCATCGTCTTTGACTTGGCCTGCAACTCGTCCGGACCTTCGTTGTTCAAGTCTCGCATGCTATCCAAACTTCATTCTGGCGATGTCGCCGTTTCCGATTTTCGCATGACCTGTTCCGAAAACCGGTTTCCACTTTTCGGGGCCATGCCACAGATTCGTGTCACGAAAATTTTTCGGTAAATGCCGGCTCGAAGAATTTCCACTCGTCGAAATAGGCCGCAGGCAGATTATACGGCTGGCACTCGATGATCGCGCGCTGCGCGCTCTCCTGATAAACGCGGAAATAGGGACTTGATCCGCCCGGCAATGGCACCGGCATGGTTTCCAGCGTGCCGTCGCGCTTCAACTTGATGGTGAAGACGGCTTCCACCTTCTGTGCCTCAACGCCGCCATAGGGCTTCTTCCAGCAACGCTCGACCTGCTGGCGGAACATCGCACCCCAGGTTGCGGAGTTGTCGGCGGCCCTGCCCTTGGCCGTGCCGAGCGCGGCCTGCGCATTGATCGCTGCGCCGGTAATCGACTCACGTGACGGATCGCGCTTGTCGAGCAAGGCGGCGATTTTCGACTGATCGAAGGTGCGCTCGGCCTTTTGCTTTTGCGGCTCCGGCGGCGTCGCCTTGGCCTGCGGCTTAGGCGGCGGCGGCTTCTTGCTCTCGTCTTTCTTCAACGCTTCGGCGATCGGATCGACCTTCGGCTGTTCGATCTTTTTCTCGGCCGGCTTCGGCTCGTCCTTCGGTTTGTTCTCGACCACCGGCTTCGGCGGGTCGGGCTTTTTCTCGACCGGCTTTTCCTCGGGCTTGGGTGTCGGTGGCGGCGCCGCCTCGGTCACGACCGGCGGCTTTTTGTCATCGATCTTGCCGACGGCGTCGTCCACCGGCGGCTTGGGCTCGGCGACCTTCTCGACCATCGGCTTCGGATTTTCCTTCTTGCCGGTTTTCATGCCGGCCATAGCCTTGGCGAACTGGTCCGCAGAAATGATATCGACCGGAACAGAATCCTCCGGCATCGACTCGTAGGCTTTGGTCGAGAACGACACCATGCCCCAGCCAATCACCAGGGCATGCAAAGCGACAGACGCTGCTACGGTCTTGTCGATCTTCACGTCAGTTTCCCTGCTCGACCTCGGTCACCAGAGCTACGCGCTTGAACCCTGCGGCGGACAGACGCCCCATCACGCGCATCACCGTACCGTAATCCACTTTTGTGTCGCCGCGAACAAAGATGCGCTCATCCAAGCCGCCACGCGCCTGGGTAACAGCCGTCAATTTCGGCACCAGCTCATTCATCGGGATCTCGGTGTTGTTGAGAAACACCTTTCCGGTGAGCTGCACCGAGAGCGTTAGCGGCTCCTTGTCCTGATCGAGGCTCTTGGCCGCGGTCTGCGGCAGATCAAGCGGCACGCCGACCGTCAGCAACGGCGCGGACACCATGAAGATGATAAGCAGCACCAGCATCACGTCCACCATGGGCGTGACGTTGATCTCGGCCATGACGTTGGCGCGGCGATAGTGGCGGCGTCCACCACCGCCCGACCCGCCCCCGATGTTCATGCCCATGACGAATATCCCAAGCCGTATTTCAAACCGGATATGAAGTCCGAACCGAGCCGATATGCGCCCAACCCGTTCCCCTTCACGCGCGCTCGTCGATCTGGCGCGACAGGATCGCCGAGAACTCGTCGGCGAAACCTTCAAGCCGCTGGGCCTGCCGGTTCACCTCCGAGGTGAACTTATTGTAGAAAATTGTCGCCGGAATTGCGGCAATCAGGCCGATTGCGGTGGCAAATAGCGCCTCGGCGATGCCGGGGGCGACCACCGCCAGCGAGGTGTTTTTCGACGCAGCGATGGACTGGAAGCTCGACATGATGCCCCAGACCGTCCCGAACAGGCCAACGAACGGGCTCGCCGAGCCCACCGTGGCCAAAACCAGCAATCTGCGGTCCAGCCGCTCGACTTCGCGGGCAATCGACACGCTCATCACCTTGTCGATCCGCATCTGGAGACCGGCAAAGGAGCGTGAATTGCTCTCGAATGAGCGCTTCCACTCGCGCATCGCGGCCACGAACAAGGCAGCCATCGATTGCGTCGGCTTGGCGGCCAGCGCGCGGTACAATTCGTCGATGGACTCCCCCGACCAGAAAGCCTGCTCGAAGCGGTCCATGGCCTTCTTGGTACGTGCGTAAAGCAGCATTTTGTCGATCGCGATGGCCCAGACCCATACAGAACAGGCCAGCAGGCCGAGCATGATCGTCTTGACGACGAAATGCGCATGCCAGAACAGCGAGATCAGCGACACGTCAGCGGAGGCCAATGGCAAGGCCGACTGCGCTACGTCTGCTGGATTCATGATCGGTATCCTCTCAAGGCAATTGTCCTGTTCACGCGCGGACGCTGGCTGACTATGGTCGCCGCCAAGCGACGACCGTCGCAGCGAAAACGCTAACGCTGCCGATCGCCCCGTTCCGGTCTCGTGTCGCGTGGGATGGCCTGTCCCAAGGCCGGGTCCTGAATCCCTTGCTAACGTGTCAAAACGAGGGCTGCCGGCACCGCTTTAGCCCAACTAACAAAACGCTAATCAGGGTTAAGGTGGGGTTACCGCAACGCGCTCGGGGGCGGAAAATGGCCGTGGCGCCAATCCGTGATGCTGCCGGGGACCGGTTCCGGGGGTGAATTAAGGCGCAGGTGTGGACGCGCGCCGCAGGCTCCGGACCAGCGGCTTGAGCAGTTGCGGAGACACGTAAATCGGGAACTGGGCCAGTGCGAAATACAGCCAGGTGAGACCCGGCAATGCCCCGTCGGTCCCGGCCAGCATCAGGCCCATATTGCGCTGGGATGCCATCAGCCCGAGGGCCAGCGCGCGCTCACGGCCAGCCTTGCGGAACACCAGTGCGGTTGCGCCGAGCAGCACGGCGAAGACAACGAAGGCAAACACGGTGAGCAGCAGCACACGGATGGGTTCAGCCCGGAAACTCGCCGCCACCGTTCCCATCACGGCGCTGACGAACACCAGCAGCACCAGAATATTGAAGCCGTCGATCGGCTGCCTGTGACGAACGATGGCGTCCGCGCCGACCAGACGACGGATCACGGCAGCGACGAAGATCGCACCGGCGAGCATCGCGAACAGCTTCAATCCCAATGCGAGCGGCGACAGCGTCAGCGCACTTCCGAAAAACAGATAGGCGAACAGCGGCGCGCTGAATGGCACCAGAGCCGTGCTCGTCACCAGCGTGATCAGCACCAGCGTCGAATCCAGCCCCATCAGCGCGACCAGCGCCGGAGATGCCATCATCGGCGACGCCACTGCCTGAAGCATCAGACCGAGAAACAGATCGGGAGATGATCTATCGAGGCCGCTCACAAGGCCCCCGAGACCAAACAGCAGCGGAATAGCGATCGTGCTCCAGAGAGTCGCACCGATCACCAGCGCCGGACGCGCGAGATAATTGCGCATCGCCGCGACATCGACCCGCATGAACGAAATACAAAGCAAAACGAACACCGCCTCGGTGACATACGGCTTGAGGACTGCACCGAGCGGCGGAACTGCGATGCCGATGAACACCAGTGCCGCAATGGCGCGCGTGCCCTGACGTCCAAGCCAGGCCAGCGCCGCCAAGGGCATGGCATGCGACTGCTGAATGTTTGCAGACATGATCTCTCCGAGGGGCCGCGCCCAGCTGAAGGGCTGAAACTGAGGAACTATCACAGCGGATCGAGAGGCGATGCACACGCGTTCGCGCACGGCTCTGCGCTCAGTGCACGGCGTCAGATCGCCAAGTGCCGTTGCATGAGACGGAGCGCCTCCAGCGGCGGCGGAGGGATGTGACCCGCTTGATCATGGCATATTGATACGCATCGACCGCCCCTGCTGGCAACCGCCATGGCTGAACGTAAGGTTTGATCTGCCGGCGTACCGGCGCCGGCACGCTCGCTCTGGCAGGATTTTTCACGGTGCACGCCGGTCTGTTCATGACCGTGCACATGCTCTTTATCTACACGCTGTTCGCGGGGCCATGGGCCGGGCGCATTCACGACGCACGGGATTTCATCAGCCTGATCGTATCGGCAAGGATTTGTGGATTCCGCTGCTGGCGCTGTTCGTTGGCCAGGGCGCGATCTTCATCAACGGCGCGGTGAACCGTTTCGTGTTCGAGAAGCTACCGCTGACCGGCGCCGACACTGGCACGATCATGGGCGATTTCTACAAGCGCATTGTGCTGATGCATGTCGCGATTATGGGCGGCGCCTTCATTGCGCAGGCAATCGGAACCGCCGCGCCACTGATCGTTCTTGTGCTGCTCAAGGTCGCGATCGAAATCCGGTTCGCGATGCGGAGCAAAAATGCATGACGCCGATTTCCACGCCGGCAGGCGGCTGATACACGCGCACGCGATGCATATCGGCCAGTTGACGAGACCGCGTCGCCGGTTAGAATTCGTCCGCTATGAAATTCATGACCCTCAGCATCTGCACGGCTTTCTTTCAAATCTGATCGGCTCCGCCTGCTTGCAGGCAAAAAGCCGGGTTTGAAAAGCCCAATCCAACATGCCGGCCTCGCTTCCAACAGCGAACGTCTGCGGCTGGCCGATGTCATGAGAGTTTCCTATGCCCAACACAGCAGAACCTGCACGTGCGCTGACCGATGCGCAGATCGAACAATTCATCCGCGATGGATACGTCAAAATTGAACGGGCCTTTGCCCGCGAACTCGCCGATCAGGGACGAGACGTTCTTTGGCGCGACAGTGGTTGCGATCCGGATGATCCGAAAACCTGGACCAAGCCCGTCATTCGGCTGGGTCAATATGGACAACAGCCGTTCGCGATGGCTGCAAACACCCCGATCCTGCATCAAGCGTTCGACCAACTCGTCGGCAAGGACCGCTGGCAGCCTCGCATGAGCCTCGGCACATTCCCCGTGCGGTTTCCCTCACCCGATGATCCCGGCGATGCGGGATGGCATATCGACGTCAGTTTCGGCACAGACAATCCTGATTTCATGGAGTGGCGTGCGAACATCACCTCCAAGAACCGGGCGCTGCTGATGTTGTTCCTGTTCTCGGATGTCGGCGAGGAGGACGCACCGACCCGCATTCGTGCCGGGTCCCACCTCGACATCGCGAGGATGCTCGCTCCAGCAGGTGAGAACGGTTTGACGCTAAGGGAGCTTGCTGCCAACGGCTTCGCCGAAACGGCGGAATTGCCTGAGGTGCTGGCAACGGGCGATGCCGGGACGGTCTATCTCTGCCATCCGTTTCTGGTTCATGCGGCACAGCCGCATCGCGGCACCCGTCCGCGATTTCTGGCTCAGCCGCCGCTCAGCCCTGCTGCGCCGCTCTCACTGAACCGGCAAAATGGCGATTACTCGCCTGTCGAGCGCGCCATCAGGAATGCATTGTCAAACTGACAGGCAAAACAAAACCGCCCACCTGATCGACAGGTGGGCGGCTTCGTTAGCCAGTCAGGGAGACGGAGGCTTGTCTTATCCCTGCGGCTGATCGTTCGGCGGAGTCGGGCGCTGCTTGTGCTGCGCCATGAAGGCGTCGAACTCTTCCTTGTCCTTGGCGTGGCGCAGACGATCGAGGAAGTCCTTGAATTCGGTCTGCTCTTCCTCGAGACGGCGCAGCGTCTCCATGCGGTAGTCATCGAAGGCGCGGTTGCCGCTCGACGGCGCGTAGTATCCGCGGCCTTCCATACGGCTGCGCATCCGCTCCATCTTGTACTGCATGCGCTCCATCTTGTCGGCCCAGCGGCCGTGACGATCTTGAGACCAGCAACCCATGTTTCTGCTCCAGAGTGTGTAAGCGAGAGCGGCCAGACCCAGCGGCCACCAGATGATGAAGCCGGCTACGATGAGAATGATCCGGCCGGGATGAAACCGCGGACGCCAGTCGTCGCGCGATTCGAAGTTGTCGTGATGCGGTCCCGCCCAGTCGGGGCGGCCCCATCGGTCGAGACGTGCAGTGTTGGCGTTTGCGGTGTTCGCCATCGGCGTCCTCCCAGTTTTCACGCTTCCGTGAATGTAAATAACATTTACATAGATAAAACATCCAAGGATTTTGTCAAGCGGGGCCTCCCCGGGGTTCCGAAAATTATTTGGGGGGTGCTGCGTGCCTATGCTGATCGGTCGGGAACCCGAGTCCCTTGAGGTAGATCAGCACGCCTGCTTCCAGCAGGTCGTCGGGCGACATCGGCAGCTTGCGGCGTGCAGCATCGCCGCGCCCGAACAGCGATGCGATGCCGTGCGACATCGACCAGATGTGAAGCGCCATCATCATCGCGGGCGGACGCGGCACGCCTGGAGGCGCCATTGCCACCAGCCGTTCGGATGCCGCGCGAATGACCGCGAAGGCGCGTTCGCCGGCAAGCAGCAAAGCCGGATTGCTTTCGATTGGCACACCGGATTCGAACATTGCCGAGTAATAGGCGGGATTCTCGCGCGCGAAGGCGAGATAGGCTTTTCCAATTCGCTGAAAAGCCGTCGGCGTATCGGGGCGGCCATCGTCCCACGCTGCCGTGAGCTGCGCCTCGAACTGTTCGAAGCCTTGCTGCGCGACGCTGGCAAGCAACTCGTCACGATCGCGGAAATGGCGATACGGCGCTGCCGGGCTGACACCGGCCGAGCGCGCAGCTTCGGCGAAGGTGAAACCAGCCGGCCCCTTGTTCGCGATCAGATCGAGCGCGGCCTGCACCAGCGCTTCTTTCAGATTGCCGTGGTGGTAACCGCCCTCGCGGCGGCCGCGACCCTTGTGCCAGCTCATTTTGCGCATCTACTCATGTAAGACCCTTTTACATGAGTTGAGCAGCGCCGTCACTAAGCCTTTGTCGTCCCTGACGAAGGTCCGCAGATCAGATCGATGGTGCCCTTAGCGATGACCTCGAGTTCTGCACGCGGCAGGCGGGCGCGGGAGCGGATCGCCAGCGCTTCGACGGTCGATGCCGCGATCTGCGACAGAACCTGCACATTCGCGGTGGGTGGCAGTTCACCAGTCTCCACCGCGGCCTGAAAGCGCCTGGCCAGCGTTCGCTGTGTCGAGCCCAACGCCCGCTGCACAAGGGGACGAATCTCCGGATCGGCCATGGCTTCGGACGTCGCTGTCATGACGGTGAAGCAGCCGCGCGGTCCGTTTTCGCCCGCGAGATAGACATCGAGCGCTGTCGCATAGATCGCTTCCAGCATCTGCCGCAGCGTCAGCGCCGGGTCGAAAGCGTGCGCGAATACCTTGGCCATTTCGGCGCGATAGCGCTCATACGCCTTTAGAAATAGCTCGCGCTTGTCGCCGAAAGTCCCGTAGAGGCTCGGCCGGTTGATGCCCATCGCTTCGCTGAGATCGTCAAGGGAGGTCGCGGCGAAGCCGCCATCCCGAAACGTGTCCATAGCCTTGCCGAGCGCGACATCCGGCTCGAAAGCACGTGGACGGCCACGCTTTTTCGGAGCGCCGGCGGCTTCATTAGGCGGGTTTTGCTTTTTTTGTACCATATCGCAAATAATTCTCTTGACCGCATTTAGTTTATGCGGAACGGTATAAAAATCAAGGATGGACCGGTTTCAACCAAGGAGACGCACCATGGACCTCTACTTCTCCCCGCTCGCCTGTTCGATGGCAACCCGCATCGCGCTTTACGAAGCCGGCGCTGACGCCCGCTATCTTGAGGTCGATCCGAAATCCAAGAAGGTGTTACAGGACAATTCGGACTTCTTCTCGGTCAATCCGCTAGGCCTCGTGCCAACCATCAGTACCGATGACGGCCTCGTCCTCACCGAGAACGCAGCGATCCTGCAATACGTCGCCGACCATTTTCCGCAAGCTGGCATCGGCACGGATGCCGGGATCGAGCGCAGCCGGTTGCAGCAGTGGCTGTGCTTCATCGGCACCGAACTGCATAAAGGCCTGTTCGTGACCCTGCTCGACCGAAAAGCACCGGCTGACGTCCACGCCTATGTTCTCAAGAAGGGACTGTCGCGGCTCGACTATCTCAACAGTTATCTCGAAGGCCGGGAATTCCTGCTCGATCATTTCAGCGTGGCCGACGCCTATCTCGGCACCGTGCTGAACTGGACCATGGCGACGCCGCCGATCGATCTCAAAAAATGGCCCGCGATCAACGACTATCTCAATCGTTTCAAGGCGCGGCCGAGCGTGGCGAGAGCGATCGGCGAAGAGTTCGAACTCTACAAGGCCGAGATCGCGCGCCACAAGGCGGCCGCATAACCGATCACCCTGATCGGCAAACTCACGCGGCGCTGCGCATCCCCTCGCGCACGCCGCTACTTTTTCAAGCGCGCCTCGGACTCCTTTAACGCACGCGAAAAGACTTTCGAATCATCGAAGGCGCGGGCGAGCACAAGAGCGCCCTGAATTTCGAGCACCGCCTGCTCCGACTTGCGGCGTGCATCTGCTTTATCGTTGCCGAGACGTCGCAGCGCAGCCGCGAGCGCATCGACCCATCCGGCGAAATAGACCTTCACCCCTTCGCCGAACAGATCGCGCGACGCGCCGAGCGCGACCACACCAACAAGGCAGACCCGTTGTCCCGAACGAAAGTACTCATTTGTCGCGGTGTACATATCCGCGATTCCTTTGGCGGGATCGGCCGCGGTACGCAGCGGCGCGTAAATCTTCTCGTTGAACCAGCGATCAATGGAGGCCAGAACCTCGATGGCCATCTGTTCTTTGCCGCTGGGGAAGAAGTTGTAGAGGCTACCCTTGCCGAGACCTGTGGCCTCCGAGATCAGCGCGAGTGTCGTCCCCTCATAACCATGCTCGCGAAACACCTCGGCCAGAGAGGCCAGGATGTCGTCGCGCGCAGTTTCGGTTTTCGCCATTTTCAATCCTTCGGAAGCGGACTCACTTCGGAACCGGAGCCAGCCCCGGCGTGTCCGCGGGACGCGGACCCGGCGCCGGCCAGTGAAACCGGCGCTCGTTGTCCTTGATCGCGACATCGTTGATGCTGGCTTCACGGCGTTTCATCAAACCATGTTCGTCGAATTCCCAGTTTTCGTTGCCATAGGATCGGAACCATTGCCCGGCATGGTCATGCCACTCGTACTGAAAACGCACCGAAATGAAATTGCGATCAAAAGCCCATAGATCCTTGATCAGCCGGTACTCGTGTTCTTTCGACCACTTGCGGGCGAGAAATTCGACGATCGCGGCGCGGCCCTGAAAGAACTCCGCGCGGTTTCGCCAGGTGCTGTCCTCGGTGTACGCTAGCGAGACCTTCACCGGATCGCGCGAATTCCAGGCGTTTTCCGCCATGCGCGCCTTCTGCGCAGCTGTTTCCCGGGTGAACGGCGGCAACGGGGGACGGGACATGACGGCGGCTCCAGTTTGTACCGATGGGTACAATCCTGTACCAATCGGTACAGTCCGTCAAGTCCGACATGCTGATCAGCCGATACAAGCCGTCATTGCGATGAGCACTTGCGACGAAGCAATCCAGTTCTTGTTTGCAATTCTGGATTGTTCCGCTTCGCTCGCAATGACGCTAGGCCGCGTCCTGATCAGCCTTCATGGCGATGCGCAGCGCTTTGGGGATCGGCCGCGCGCGGCCGCCGGAGACGAACGCGACCTTGACCCGCGCCTCGACAAGCACGTCTTCGCCGCGGCGGACCTCCTGCGCCAGCGTGATCGATGCACCCCGAATGTCGGCGGGCACTGTGACGACATCGAGCACATCGTCCATGCGGGCCGGCTTGAGATATTCGATCTGCATCGAGCGAACCACGAAGGCGAACCCCGGCGCCTCGTTCTGCGCTTCCGCGAACAACGCATGCTGATCCGCGCCGAGCAACCGCAGATAGTTGGTGCGGCCGCGCTCCATGAAGCGCAGATAGTTGGCGTGATAAACGATGCCGGTGAAATCGGTGTCTTCGTAATAGACACGCACCTGCATGACGTGCTTGCCGTCGCGGATCGATCCGTCGAGATGAATTGTCATGGTCACCGTTTTGCGCAAATTGCCCGGCCCGCGCAAGCCGCTATGCCGCGCCGGAAGCAGACCCGCCCAGCGTCACCATGACGATTTCGGGAGGAACTCCGAAGCGGAAGGGCATGATGCTGCAGCCCAGACCGCCGGAGACGATCACGTCGCATTTCTCGCGGCTGTGACCATAGGCGAATTTGCTGGCGTAACGGGTAGGCACCACCGGCGACCAGCCGAACAGTCTGACCTGACCGCCGTGGGTATGACCGCTCAATTGCAGAGCGACGCGAGCGGGCACCCGCACCGCTACGTCCGGTTCATGAGCCAGAAGGATCACCGGCGCATCGTCTTTGACCTTCGCCAGAGTCGCCGAGAGATCGTCGACGCCGATGCGGCTAACGGGCCGGAAGCGCCGTGCGGGCAGATACGCCAGTTGATCCCCAAGACCCGCCAGCCAGAACGGGCGGCCGTCCTTGGTCAGGCGCTGCGCATCATTCTCGTAAACCGGGATACCGGCGGCCTCGAGCGCGCGCCGCGCAACCGTGTGACCTTCGCCCGCGCGCTGGATCGCCTTGTCCTCCCACCAGTCGTGATTGCCGAGGATCGCATGCACGCCGAGCGGCGCTTTCAGACCGCTCAACACAGGTGCCCATTCATCCGCGGGAATGTAGCGCGTCACCTGCCGATGCCCGGCGACGTAGTCGCCCAGCAGCACAATGACATCAGCTTTGAGACGGTTGGTGCGATCGACGATGCCCTGAATGCGATCGAGCGACATCCACGGATCGCAGGCATGAAGGTCTGTAATGACTGCGATCTTGAGATTGAAATCTGTCGGCCATTGCGGCGGCGCAATGGTATAGTGCGTGACCCGTAGGCGGGCCGGCTCGACGCCGAATCCATAGGCCGTGGTCGAAGCGCCAAAAGCGCCAAGCCCGGCGATGAAACGGAGAAAATGTCGGCGAGAAATCATGAATGGTTAATCGTGATGCACCCCATCCATGGCTGTAAATTGAAGCGGAATTACGGTTCCCCGTCGCTCTCGCCTCCCCCGAACAGCCCGAACTGCGACGGATCGCGCGACGGCTCGGCCAGACCGAGATGCCGGAAGGCATGGGAGGTCAGGAGCCGCCCGCGCGGCGTACGCTGCAGATAGCCGCATTGGATCAGGAACGGCTCGATGATGTCCTCGATGGCGTCGCGCGGCTCGGAGAGTGCTGCCGCCATGGTCTCGACCCCGACCGGTCCCCCGCCGTAGTTCATCGCGATGGTTGTCAGATAGCGGCGGTCCATCGCATCGAGACCGGCCTTGTCCACCTCGAGCGCGCCGAGCGCGTTGTCCGCAATCTTGCGGTCGATGGCGCTCGCATCCGCAGCCGACGCGAAATCGCGCACCCGCCGCAGCAGCCGTCCCGCGATGCGCGGTGTGCCTCGCGCACGGCGGGCTATCTCGTTGGCGCCGTCCGGCGTCATGCCAATATTGAGCACGCGCGCACCACGGGTGACGATCTTTTCCAGTTCTTCTTCGGTGTAGAAATTCAGCCGGATCGGAATGCCGAAGCGATCGCGCAGAGGATTGGTGAGCAATCCCGCGCGCGTGGTTGCGCCGACCAGCGTGAATTTCGCCAGGTCGATCTTCACCGAGCGCGCCGCCGGCCCTTCACCGATGATGAGGTCGAGCTGAAAGTCCTCCATCGCCGGATAAAGCACTTCCTCCACGGCCGGACTGAGTCGATGGATTTCGTCGATGAACAGAACGTCACGCTCTTCAAGATTGGTCAGCAGCGCTGCGAGATCCCCGGCCTTGGCGATCACCGGACCTGAGGTCGCGCGGAAGCCGACGCCGAGTTCGCGCGCAACGATCTGCGCCAGCGTGGTCTTCCCGAGGCCTGGTGGGCCGACGAACAGCACGTGGTCGAGCGCTTCGCTGCGCTTGCGCGCAGCGTCGATGAATATCTGAAGGTTGGCGCGCGCCTGCTGCTGGCCGACGAACTCGGACAGGTTCTGCGGACGCAGCGAGGTGTCGCCGATGTCGTCGGCGCGGCGCTCGGGGGTGACGATGCGGGGCGAAGTCATGGCGTATGTTTAACCCGATGCAGCGGACCGGCAAGCCACCAGCAGAAGCTGGCCGCAAGAAATGCGAGGACGGCCAGCATGGTGAACAGCGAAAGCGCCTGCGCAGGCGACTGCACGCTCGGCAGGATCAGCGCGGAAGATTCGCTCGGGTGGATGAACATGCCGAACACGATGAAGCCTGCGGCGGCAATCCCCGCTGCGAGCCACGCCATCCAGATCGTATTGATGTCTGCGTAGACCGCGGTCCATGCGAAAATGATTCCCGCCGCGACTGACGGCAGAAACGACGCGAGAATAGCGACCGCCGCCAGCAGCCATGCCGCAAATGACGCGACGCTGCGCAATGCATCGAGATCGGCGATAGCTAGCAATAGCTGCAACAATGGCGCGCCTAACGCGATAATCAGCAGAGAAACGATCGCCGCGATCGTTAGCGGTCCTACGACCGTGAAGATCGCAACGATGCCGAGAAAGCGCAATGCGCGCTTGAGGCCTTCCCGCCCGACTGCGCCCTGCGCGCCGGTCACTTCGACAATTCCTTCAGCCCGAGCCGAATAAGCTGAGCGGTCTCGGCCTTCTCGCCGGCGCTGCGCGAGGCTGCTGCAATGGCGGCGGCCGCCTGTGGCTGGCCATAGCCGAGATTGACCAGCGCGGAGATCGCGTCGGTGACAGGACGCGGCGCGCGGTTGTCGTCGAGCGCACCCGACAGATGCACCACCGCAGGATCGACGTTTGCGAAGGCCGGTGTCTTGTCTTTCAGCTCAGTGACGATGCGCTCCGCGACTTTCGGTCCGACGCCGGGCGTGCGCGCCACCGCAGCCTTGTCGCGTAGCGCAATTGCATTGGCGAGATCGGACGGCGGCAATGTTGAGAGGACTGCGAGCGCCACTTTGGCCCCGACACCCTGAACCGTTTGCAGCAGCCGGAACCATTCGCGCTCCATGTCGCTGCGAAAGCCGAACAGCTTGATCTGATCCTCGCGGACATAGGTTTCGATGGACAGCACAGCGGCTTCGCCGGGCTGCGGCAGCGCCTGTAAGGTCCGCGCCGAGCAATGCACCTGATAGCCGACGCCCTGCACGTCGAGGATCACGTAATCCTCGCCGTAGGAATCGATCAGACCTTTGAGTTTTCCGATCATACGCCGGCGACTCTCAATTTCAGCATCGCGCTCTGGCGGTGGTGAGCATGGGTGATTGCAATCGCCAGCGCATCGGCGGCATCCGGTGTTTTCGGATCGGCCTTCGGCAGCAGCACGCCGAGCATGACGCGGATCTGGTTCTTGTCGGCATGCCCCGCTCCGACCACGGTCTTCTTCACCTGGTTGGGCGCATATTCCGCGACCGAAATGCCGAACATCGCTGGCGCCAGCATGGCAACGCCCCGTGCCTGGCCGAGCTTCAGGGTCGACGCCCCGTCCCTGTTGACGAACGTCTGCTCCACGGCGGCTTCCAGCGGCCTGAAGTCGCCAAGCACCCGGGCAAGCCCTTCATGGATCGCCAGCAGGCGCTCCGCCAGCGGCGCGGCTTCGCGGGATTCGACCGAACCGCAGCCGACATAGATCAGCCGGTTGCCGTCGATGTCGATCACGCCCCAGCCGGTCCGGCGGAGACCGGGGTCGATCCCGAGAATGCGAATCGCGCTCGATGTCATGCCGGCATCCTACTCGAATCCGGTTCAGGCGTCCGGGTCACAACAAGGTGCCGCGCAGGATCAGCAACGCCGCGCTGAAATAGATCATCAGCCCGGTGACATCGACGAGAGTCGCCACAAAAGGTGCTGACGCGCTGGCCGGATCGAAGCCTACCCTTTGCAGGGCAAACGGAAGCATTGATCCCGCCACGGAACCGAAGGTCACGACGCCGACCAGCGCTGCGGCCACCGTCAATCCCACCAGCACCCAGTGCTCGCCGTAGTCATAGATACCAAGCTTCTGCCACATCACGACCCGCGCCATGCCGATGACGCCGAGCAATCCCCCGAGAATCAGGCCGGTTGGCAGTTCGCGCAGCATCACCCGCCACCAGTCTGCAAGTTTCACATCGCGCAGCGCGAGGGACCGAATCAGCAGCGAGGTCGCCTGAGAACCCGAATTGCCGCCCGAACTCATGATCAGGGGAATGAAGAGGGTCAGCACCAGGGCTTTTTCCAGCTCACCCTCGAAATGCTGCATGACGCTCGCCGTCAGCATCTCGCTGACAAAGAGGATGGACAGCCAGCCGCCGCGTTTGCGGATCATGCCCGGGAGCCCGATCTGCATGTACGGCTCTTCGGTCGCGGACATGCCGCCGAATTTCTGAACGTCCTCGGTGCTCTCCTCGATGATGGCGTCAATGATGTCATCCACCGTGACAATGCCGAGCAGATGCCCGGCCTTGTCGATCACCGGGACTGCCAACAGATCGTGCCGTGTGATCAGACGCGCCACCTCCTCACGATCGGTCAGCGCAAGCGTTGTGACCGGCGCGTGGGTTGGAGCGAGGGTCAGAATGCTCGCCGATGGCTCACCCGAGATCAGCCTGCGCAGGGTCACTGCGCCGACGAGACGCCGGGTGACGGGATCGAGCAGATAGATCGCATAAACAGTCTCGCGGGTCCGCTCGACCTTGCGAATATGCTGAAGCGTCTGTTCGACGTTCCAGTTGCTGGGCACGCTGACAAACTCCGTCGTCATCATCGCGCCGGCGGTGTTCTCCGGATAGGCTAGCAGGCCGACGATCGCCCCGCGGGACGCGTCATCGAGCCCGGCCAGCAGCTCCGTTTTCGCGGACTCCTCGAGCCGCTGCACGATGTCCGCCGCCATGTCGGCGGACATCCCTGCGAGTAGAGGCGCTGCAACATGACGGGGAAGCGCCTTGATGATCTCCGCGCCGAAATCCAGTTCGGGCTTGTCGAGAATTTCAATCGCGGTCTCTCGCGGCAACAGCCGCATAACGTCAGCAGCGTCGGACGGCTCGAGTTTGTTGAGAATTTCGACGGTGTCGGCGGCGTGCTCGCCGATCAAGCTCGCGGCCAGAACAGCCGCGTTGAAAGCGCCTTCATGCGCATGGGTATCAGTCATAGCTCACCTTCGGGTTCTGCCGGCAACGGCAGGGTCGGTGAGCCGGAGCGCTCTAGACCACTGGGACCGTTGTCGGCGAAATACGTGGACTGTCGCTTGGCATAGTTGATTGGTTTCCAGTGATAGGCGCCGAACGCGAGCGATCGCACCCCCGCGGCTGACATGATCCTTCAGCGGGACGGCGTCAAGAAAAAATCTTCAGGGATGGGCCCTGTCGGCCTTACGCGCTCATTTTGGCCGCGAGGGCGTCCGATACTTCGAAATTCGCATAGACGTGCTGGACGTCATCATGCTCGTTCAGGAGGTCGAGCAGCTTGAACAGTTTCTCGCCGGTCTCGTCATCGACCGTGATGGTGTTCTGCGGCTTCCACACCAGTGCGGCCTTGCGCGCTTCGCCGAACTTCGCCTCCAGCGCCTTGGCCACGTCGCGGAACGTCTCCGGCGACGCGAAGACTTCATGGCCGTCTGCGCTCGACGCTACATCGTCGGCGCCGGCCTCGATCGCGGCTTCCAGCATGGCGTCATCGGACCCAACCTTGGCGTCGTATTCGATCACGCCGACACGATCGAACATGAAGGACACCGAGCCGGTTTCACCGAGGTTGCCGCCGGACTTGGTGAAGTAGGAACGGATGTCGGACGCGGCGCGATTACGGTTATCGGTCAGCGCCTCGACGATCACCGCCACGCCGCCAGGACCGTAGCCCTCGTAGCGGATCTCATCGTAGTTCTCGCCCTCATTGCCGAGCGCCTTCTTGATGGCGCGCTCGATATTGTCCTTGGGCACATTTTCCGCACGCGCCGCCGTGATCGCCAGCCGCAGGCGGGGATTCATCGCCGGGTCCGGGGTTCCCAGCTTCGCCGCGACAGTGATTTCACGCGCGAGCTTGCCGAACATCTTGGACCGCATGGCGTCCTGTTTGCCCTTGCGGTGCATGATGTTCTTGAATTGGGAATGACCGGCCATCGGTAATCTCTCGGGTGTTCGGCGATGCGTTACGTGATTCCGGGGCATTGTTAACGCAACGGCCCGGCGGGGCGGCGTTATATTCCGGGAACGGCCAAATTTAAAGGCGGAACGCCCGATTTTCGGTACGGCGATACGCCCAGGCCGCCTTGGCCGCGGCAAAAGTTAACCATGATTTCATGCCGGAGTGCGATAATGCCTACCTATTGCACATGTTTTTAGAGCCCCCTCCATGGCGTTCGGTCTTTTTCGGAAGCGGCTGCCAGAACAGGTCAAGCCGGATATTTCACTCGACGCGCCGGTGACGGCGTCTGAGCCCGTTGCGGCCTCCGATCACGATTCGGCCCGCGAGATTCTTGAATTGCTGGAACTTGAGCTGGTGGCGATGATCCGCCAGCTCGAGCGCGCAGCGAATTCGGTCGCCAGCGGCGCTCAATCCACCGCAACCACCCTGTCCGCGATCCGGCACCGCGCCGACGCCCTGACCGACCGCACCAGCGGCGCACAGGCCACGGCAGAAACCTTTTCGCAGGCGGCGGAAAAATTCACCCAGTCTGCACACGGCATTGGCACGCAGGTCCGCGACGCCAGCAAACTCGCCGATGAAGCCAGCGCCGCGGCGCGCGAAGCCAGCCTCAATGTCGACCGGCTGCGCGAATCGTCCGCAGCAATCGGCAATGTCGTTAACCTGATCGCGACCATCGCCAAGCAGACCACGCTGCTCGCGCTGAATTCCACCATCGAGGCCGCTCGCGCCGGTTCCGCGGGCCGCGGATTCGCGGTCGTCGCCTCCGAGGTCAAGGCGCTCGCCGTCCAGACCCAGAACGCGACCGAGGAAATCAAGACCAAGATCGACGCCTTGCAACTGGATGCCGCAACGTCGTTCGACGCGGTGCACCGTATCTCCGCCGCTATCGACGCGATCAAGCCGGTGTTCGCGCACGTCAACGGTGCGATGGCCGAGCAGAACGAAACCACCGGCGAGATCACGCAGAACGCGGCATCTGCATCGCAGTTCATCGCCTCGGTCGGCACCAGCAGCGCCGAGATCGACAACGCAGCCAGGGAGGCCGAAGCCCACAGCGAGAGCGTCGCGCAGGCCGGCAAGGCCGTGACGATGTTTGCCGAAAAGCTGAAAACGCGCTGCGCGGTCCTGTTGCGCCAGAACGAAAACGAAGAGCGCAAGGCGGAACGCATGCCTTGCCGTCTTCAGATCGAGATCGAGAGCGGCCCCGCTCCGATCAAGGCGGAGGTGTTCGAGATTTCTGTCGATGGCCTCCTGATCGGCGGAGCGGGCGCGGCCTCAATCCCCTCGCATCAGGTGCTGAAGGCAACGCTGGAAGATATCGGTGTGTGCAGCATCCGTGTGACCGGACAGACCGCCGGCGGCGCGCAGGCGGAATTCGTGTCGCCCCGTGCAGCGCTCAAAGACAGGATCGAAGACAAGGTCTGGAGCATTCACGACGAGAACACCGAGTTCGTGACGCGGGCGATGGAAGCCGGCGATGCCATCACGAAGCTTTTCGAGAATGCCGTCGCAAAGGGCGATATCACACTCGAGGATCTGTTCGACGAAAACTACGTCAAGATCGAAGGTACCGATCCGGTGCAGTACCGCACACGCTTCCTCGACTGGGCCGATCGCGCACTGCCTGAGATCCAGGAAGCAATGCTCGCACGAGATGCGCGGGCAGCCTTCTGCGCCGTCATCGACCGCAACGGCTATCTGCCGGTTCACAACAAGATCTACTCGCAACGGCAACGCCCAGGCGACACCGCCTGGAACACTGCAAACGCGCGCAACCGGCGCATTTTCAACGATCCCGCTGGACTCGCCGCGGGCCGCAACATCCGTTCGTATCTGATCCAGAGCTATGCCCGTGACATGGGGAACGGCACCACCATCATGATGCGCGAGATCGATGTGCCGATCCGAGTCAAAGGCCGCCACTGGGGCGGCTTCAGAACGGCGTATAAGATTTGAGCTGAGCTCTAAGGAACAAAATCCCGCAACGTCATTGCGAGGAGCGTCAGCGACGAAGCAATCCAGCCCTTTCCGGCACTCTGGGTTGCTTCGCGTCGCTCGCAATGACGAACGCTACCAAAAATCCGGCACGGCACGTTCGAGCAATGGGCCGATCCGCACAGCCGCCACACGCGTTGCAAGGCCGGTCGTGTCATCCGTCTCGACCGCGACGCCGCTCAAGGTCGCGGCACCTTCCGCAGGCTCGAAGCGTCCCGCCGGATAACCGCGCTGAAAGCGCCCAAGCGGCTCATCGCGCTGCATCCCGATGATGGATTCATAATCTCCCGTCATGCCCGCGTCGGTCATATACGCCGTACCTGAGGGAAGGATGCGGTGATCCGACGTCGGGACATGGGTGTGCGTGCCGACCACGAGACTGGCGCGGCCGTCGCAGAAATAGCCGATCGCCTGTTTTTCGCTCGACGCCTCGCCGTGAAAGTCGACAACGACCGCATCGGCGACCTCGCCTAGCGGACACACATTCAGTTCGCGGTCGATGATCGCGAAAGGATCGTCGAACGGCTGCATGAAGACGCGGCCGATCCCGTTGATGATCAATGCGCGCTTGCCGTTCCTGGTGTCGATCAGCGCTGCGCCGCGGCCGGGTGTGCCCGGCGGAAAATTCGCCGGACGGATCAGACGCGGCGCACGCTCGATGAACACCAGCGCCTCACGCTGATCCCACGAATGATTGCCAAGTGTGACGGCGTCCGCGCCGGCCTCCAGCAATTCATGATAAATTGCTTCGGTGATGCCGAAGCCACCCGCGGCATTCTCGCCGTTCACGACGACCAGATCGAGTTTCCAGTCGCGGATCAGGCCCGGAAGAGTCTCGTTCACGGCCACCCGGCCGCTTCGTCCCACCACGTCGCCGACAAACAGGATACGCAATTCATAAACTCCGCAGATCGATCAGTTCGCGTTCCGTTAGCACACAATCGAGCTGCTCGTCGTGTGGAAGCCGCGGCACCGTCTCGATTTCCTGCACTGCAAACGCGACGCCGATGACGGTTATTTTCTTGATGGTACGCAGGTCCTGCAGGGTGCGGTCGTAATAGCCACGCCCATAGCCAATCCGATGACCGGCGCGATCGAAGGCTGCGAGCGGCACCAGCACGATGTCCGGATCAACCTCATCCGCGTCGGATGATGGCTGAAAAATTCCAAATGGCCCGCGCACGAGGCCTTCGTCAGGCTGCCATGCACGAAAGATCAGCGCCTGATTGCGCGCGATGATGACCGGCAGCGCCAGCATGGCGCCTCTGGCCGCAAGCGCATGCATCAATGGATACGGATCGAGTTCACTGTTGATCGGAGAATAGCCTGCAACGGTCGCCGGCAACTCCACCGGCAGCGAGGCCCGTGCAATTGCAGCCGCGGCATCCGCGCGCGCTTCGACGCTCAACGCGTCTCGCTGCGCGAGAGCGCCGCGCCGAAAATCGTCTTTCAGATTTGCGAGGAACCGATTTCCATCCACCGCCGGGAGTCCTTGTCACCTCTCCTACGCGAAAGGGGGCGGAGGCGAAAAAGAAAGTGCGAAGCCACGATGGCCGTTGAAGCACTCGATCCCGGAGCACCTACGAAAGTAGGTGGGCACCATGTGATCGGGTCCACGGACCCGGCCAGGGACAGTTCCCTAAAGGATCGATAAGGCCCCGGGGATATATGGCTTCTGACGCGCGACGCAGCCTCGCCTGACCAATGTAGTCACGATCACGGCGGAGCGCCAGCGGCTGCCATCAATCGTCAGCCAATGGCGATACCGTTGCGGGCCGGGCGATTCAGCGCCTGTGTCATCTTTTCTATCCGGTCCGACGCCGAATTCAGCGCATTGGCTACGGCCGATTGCGTGGCCCGGGCACGGTCCGCCGCGACCACGCGGACGTCGCGCAAGGCGTTCAATTCTTCCTCGAGGGCGCGGATACGCTGCCCGGCGTCCACCAGTTCATCGGCAACCGTCAGCGCGGCCATCACGGTCAGACGCCCGTCGCCGATCTCGCCAAACTTGCCGCGCAGACTGGCGATACGGGCCTCCAGGCTTTCCGCCAGCCGCAGCAGCCGGCTTTCCTGCCCGGCCTCGCAGGCCATGCGATATTGCCGGCCGTTGATGGTGACGTTGATGTGGCTCATGGGGATTCTCCCGAATCAATCACCGAGCGGATGGTGTCGATGGCGACGTCGAGGCGTTCCGCGATCTCTCGATTGGTCCGCTCCAGCGCGCGGGAGCGCACCAGCGTTCCATCGAGTTCGTTGGCCAAACGGGAACGATCGGCGCCAAGCGCCTGAATCCGCGCGCCCAGGTCGTCGTCGATTCGATCGGCCTCCCTCCGCCGTTCCACAGCACTTTCAAGCGCATCGAGCGCCGCTGCCAGCCGCCGCGTCGCGAGTTCGATGTCGCTCGCACCGGCAGGTGCAGGCTCTGGATTGGCAAAACCGTTGGCACTGCGGTCGGTCATCACGGAGCGGCAGCCTTTTTGACTCTGGCCCGGCTTGAAAAGCCGCGAACCGGCAAGCATTTAGGCGGGTAAATTTACGACCCGGACGAGCCGCACGCAACGCTGACCGCGAGCTATGCACACAAAGCGAAAACTCACGGCGGAAAGGCCGTAATGCCCTTGGACTCAAGGGTTTCACGATGCTATCCACCCTGCGAAAGCTTCCCTGGCCGTGGCATTTTTGAGACATGCGGCCACTTCCCACACCGAATTGTCAGGCGGACCTCCCATGACTGTGCGTGTCGATCCCTCCCGTATGGCAAATGCGATTCGCGCGCTTGCCATGGATGCCGTCGAAAAGGCGAAATCTGGCCATCCCGGCCTGCCCATGGGCGCGGCCGACGTCGCCACCGTGCTATTCACGCAGTTCCTTAAATTCGACGCTAGCGACCCCACCTGGCCGGACCGCGACCGCTTCGTGCTCTCCGCCGGCCACGGCTCGATGCTGCTGTATGCGCTGCTGTATCTGACCGGCAATTCGTCGATGACCATCGAGCAGATCAAGAATTTCCGTCAGCTCGGTTCGCTGACGCCGGGCCATCCGGAAAATTTCGTGACGCCGGGCATCGAAACCACCACGGGTCCGCTCGGCCAAGGCATCGCCACCGCCGTCGGCATGTCGCTGGCTGAGCGCCGTATGGCGGCCGAGTTTGGCGGCGACCTCGTCGATCATCATACCTACGTGCTCGCCTCCGACGGCGACCTGATGGAGGGCGTCAGCCAGGAAGCCATCGCGTTCGCCGGACATCTCAAGCTCAACAAGCTGATTGTGCTGTTCGACGACAACGGCATTTCCATTGACGGCGCGATCTCGCTGTCGGACTCGGTCGATCAGGTGAAGCGCTTCGAGTCGGCCGGCTGGGCCGCCGAACGCGTCGACGGCCACGATCCGAAAGCGATTGCCGACGCACTGACGCGCGCACAAAGGTCCGACCGTCCGACCCTGATCGCGTGCAAGACCACGATCGGCTTCGGCGCGCCTAACAAGGCGGGCTCGGAAAAATCCCACGGCTCGCCGCTCGGTGCGGACGAGATTGCGGGTGCGCGCAAGAACCTGAAATGGGATTCGGCACCTTTTGAGGTTCCGCAGGACATTCTCGACGCCTGGCGCGCGGCAGGATCGCGCGGCAAGGATGCACACGCCGCATGGACCAGGACCCTCGGCACCAAGGACGCAGGCGCGCGTTCCGAATTCGAGCGCCGCATGAAGGGCGATCTTCCTGCTAGGGCACTTTCCGACGCTGTGGCGGCGATGAAAGCCTCCCTCGCCGCGAGCCCGAAGGAAATCGCCACCCGCACCGCGTCGGAACATGCGCTGGAAGTTCTCTGCGCAGCCGTGCCCGAAATGATCGGCGGTTCGGCCGATCTCACCGGCTCCAACAACACCCGCGTCAAGGGCATGGTCGCGATCTCCGCCAACAATTACGGCGGCCGTTACATCAACTACGGCATCCGCGAGCACGGCATGGCGGCGGCGATGAACGGCATGACGCTGCATGGCGGCCTGATTCCATATTCCGGCACCTTCCTCGTGTTCTCAGACTATCTGCGCCCGGCGCTGCGGCTCGCGGCATTGATGGGCGAGCGCGCGATCCACGTTCTCACCCACGATTCGATCGGGCTCGGCGAAGACGGCCCGACCCATCAGCCGGTCGAGCATCTGGCAGCGTTGCGCGCGATTCCGAACTGCAACGTGTTCCGGCCCTGCGACACGGTCGAAACGCTGGAATGCTGGCAGCTCGCGCTCGAAGCCAAGGATCGGCCCAGCGTGCTGGCACTGACCCGCCAGAACCTGCCTCAGCTCCGCCTTGCAAACGACGCCGACAACAAGTGCGCCGCCGGCGCCTATGAAATCTCCAAAGCTGACGGCGAGGCGAAAGTCTCGATCTTCGCGTCCGGCTCGGAAGTCTCACTAGCGGTCGAAGCACAGAAGCTGCTTACCGCGCGCGGCATTCCGACGCGGGTCGTTTCTGTACCCTGCATGGATCTGCTGCTGGAACTGCCCGCAGCCCAGAAAGCCGCGATCATTGGCAATGCGCCGGTGAAAATCGCCGTTGAGGCTGCCATTCGTCAGGGCTGGGATGCCGTGATCGGCTCCGACGGCATTTTCGTCGGCATGGACGGCTTCGGCGCCAGCGCCCCCTACAAGGAACTGTACCGGCATTTCGGGATCACTGCGGAAGCAGTCGCCGAGGCCGCGCAAACCAGGCTGAAAGGCTGATAATCCTGCCCGAACATTCGGGATTCAGGTGATTGCATCATGGCGCTATTCGGGGCAAAAACCGCCTCGAAAATCGTCATTTCCGACCTATCGAGGAGAAGTTGAATGGCAGTTCGTGTCGCGATCAATGGATTTGGCCGTATCGGCCGCAACATTCTGCGGGCCATTTATGAATCCAAGCGCACGGACATCGAGGTCGTCGCCATCAACGACCTCGGCCCGGTCGAAACCAACGCTCACCTGCTGCGCTATGATTCCGTGCATGGACGTTTTCCGGGCACCGTGACGGTCGAAGGCGACTCCATCAATCTCGGCAACGGCAAGATCAAGGTCACTGCGGTGCGCGATCCGGCCACCCTGCCGTGGAAGGATCTCGGCATCGACATCGCGATGGAATGCACCGGCATCTTCAGCGCCAAGGCCAAGGCGTCGGCGCATCTGACCGCAGGCGCCAAGCGCGTGCTGGTCTCCGCCCCGTCGGACGGCGCGGACGCGACCATCGTCTACGGCGTCAACCACGACAAGCTGAGCAAGGATCACCTGGTCGTCTCGAACGGCTCGTGCACCACGAACTGCCTTGCGCCGGT
>Ga0233440_1000971_pt1 | contig 28342 bp, 29 predicted proteins | sample SI_123_September_5_FD_182791 | JGI IMG/M metagenome (GOLD analysis project Ga0233440, IMG submission 182791) | Seawater microbial communities from Saanich Inlet, British Columbia, Canada - SI_123_September2016_120_MG | ecosystem: Environmental > Aquatic > Marine > Inlet | place: Canada: British... | reverse complement strand
GTCGAACGCGATATCGGCCGTCTTGCGAAGTACACCTTCGACATGGGTGGCACCGGCGATCTGTTGTCGCTCGCGCTCAGCATCCCGCCGTGGGAGCCGCTGCATCAATTGTCCGTTGACGAACTGCGCCTCACCAACCTGATCACCATGGATGCGGTGGCCGACGCGAAGCGGCTGTCTGACGATGTCGTGGGAAGCGCGACATCGAAGTCGCAGGAGCGCGTGGTGCGCCCACCTTTGGTGAATGCGCCGGTGGTTTCGGTGATCTCCGATGTTTCCGAGAAGGGCGCGGGGCTTGTTCCCGGGACGCGGACCGCCGAGGCTCACGCGCCGACCGGCGGTGCGGCACCTGCTGCGGCTGAGCGGAAGTAATCCGTCAGGCTTGCGCCGGAGTGAGGGTGCCTGCGGCTTTTGCCTCGATCTGCCCGACGGCATCCACCACTGCATCGAATGTCAGCATCGTCGAGGCGTGGCGCGCCTTGTACTCGCGTACCGGCTCCAGCACCGCAACGTCCGCCCACTTGCCGTCAGGTGGCGCGCCGTTTTCCTTGAGCATTTTGCGAACGGTCTCGCGCAGCTCGCGCAACTCCGTGGCGTTCGAGCCGATGACATGGCGGGCCATGATCGAGGAGGAGGCCTGCCCAAGCGCGCAGGCTTTGACGTCGTGGGCAAAGTCGCTGACCACGCCGTCCTGCATCTTGAGATCGATCTTGACGGTCGAGCCGCACAGCTTGGAGTGGGCGGTCGCGGAGGCATCCGGATCAGCAAGCCGCCCCAGACGTGGGATATTGCCCGCCAATTCGATGATTTTCTTGTTGTAGATGTCGTTCAGCATGGCGGTCGAATTCGCTGTTGCATGAGACCCCTTCCGTCTACCGCCCTTGGCGGTCGCGGCTCAGAGCCTATATAATGACCTGGATGCAGGAATAAACTGTCTGCATTCCAGCGATGCAGGGAAATATAGACGGATTTCCTTGAAATTTGCTGCGAACATGCGGGATAGGCGTCCGGCGGCTCAATCGAACCGATTGGCTGCTGCGGCTAACCGGTGACACTCCGGCCCTCCATCGAGGTTGTCATGGACCAGGGCCGGTCGAACGGAGACGAAATGGACGCTATCATCAAGCCGATCCGCAGTGGCAAGCCGGCGGAAAAATCTGAAATCCCTGCTTCCGATTACATGGCCTCGGCCATCGACACCGACCTGGTGCGGCCATCCCGCAGTGAGGCCGAGGCGGCGGTCAAGACGCTGCTGGCCTATATCGGCGAGAACACCAGCCGCGAGGGCCTGCTCGATACCCCGCGCCGCATGGTCGAAGCCTACGACGAACTGTTTCAGGGCTATGCCCAGTGCCCCGCTGAAATCCTCGATCGGACGTTCGGCGAGACGGCGGGCTATGATGATTTCGTGCTGATCCGCGACATCAACTTCCATTCGCATTGTGAGCATCACGTGATGCCGTTCTACGGCAAGGCGCACATCGCCTACGCTCCGGTGGACCGGGTGGTCGGCCTGTCGAAGCTGGCGCGGCTGGTCGATGCTTTCGCCCATCGCCTGCAGACCCAGGAGCATCTCACCGCGCAGGTTGCCGGTGCGATCAATGCCATCCTCAAGCCGCGCGGTGTCGCGGTGGTGATGGAAGCAGAGCATACCTGCATGTCGGTGCGCGGCATCGCCAAGGAAGGCGCGAAGACCCTGACGACCCGCTTCACCGGCGTGTTTCAGGACAATCCCGACGAACAGGCCCGTTTTCTCAACATGGTGCGTGGCGTATAAGCCTTTGAACGAAGGCGTCCGCGCCTTCTCTGACAAGGTGACGCCGTGACTTCATCACACGCCCACTCGCATGACGCCGAAGAAGGGCTGGTCTTTCAACCCAAATTCGACGCGTCCGGTCTCGTGACCTGTGTTGCCACCGATGCCGCGTCAGGCGACGTGCTGATGGTCGCGCACATGAACGACGAGGCGCTGCGCAAGACCATCGCAACCGGCGAGGCGTGGTACTACAGCCGCTCGCGCAAGAAGCTCTGGAAGAAGGGCGAAAGCTCCGGTCACGTTCAGCGCGTCCTGGAGATGCGGATGGATTGCGATCAGGACGCGGTGTGGATCCGCGTCGAGCAGACGGGTGCTGCCTGCCACACCGGCCGGCGCTCATGCTTCTACCGCGCCGTCACCGGCGAGGGTGGCGAGGCGAAGCTGACATTCGTCGACGCCGACAAGCTGTTCGATCCCGCCAAGGTCTATCGCTAGACGCTCGCTGGAGGGACAGCCTTCGCGGGTCACTCCTTCGGGAGCCTGCGCTTGGCCCGCTGATCCTCGATGCTCCAGAACAGAGCGGTCGATGTAGCCAGCAGACAAGCGATCAGCCCCAGGAAGGCCCATGTCGCGTCGGGTATGCTGAGTGCGTTGATCATGCTCAGGACAATGCAAAGCGTAGACCTTCGGGCATGTCAGGGCCGCATGGCTGCTACATGCCAGACGTTAGCCGGCGCACACTTGGGGCGTTAACCCCCTGTTAACTATAAATGCGGCACGCTGGATAAGGTTCCTGGGGAGCGGGCACCAAACATGGCGGTCGATTCAACAACCATCAGTGCTGGGCTGGATTCTGCGCGCGCGAAAATCGCGGGCACGATCAAGAGTGCCGCCAGCGCGACCGGCGCCAGCTTCGAATATCTGATCTCGGCCGCGAAGATCGAATCCAACCTCAATCCCAAGGCTCAGGCCTCGACCTCCTCGGCGCGCGGGCTTTACCAGTTTATCGAGCAGACCTGGCTCGGCACGGTGAAGGAGGCGGGGGCGGCATTCGGTTTCGGCAAATACGCCGATGCGATTTCCAAATCCGAGTCGGGCCGTTATTCGGTCAGCGACTCAGCGACGCGGGACGAAATTCTGAAATTGCGCGATGACCCTGCAGCCAACGCGGCCATGGCGGGTGTGCTGACGCAATCCAACAGTTTCAAGCTGACCGGCATGATCGGCCGCCGCCCGACCGACAGCGAACTTTACATGGCGCATTTCATGGGCGTTAGCGGCGCGTCCAAGCTGATCTCCAAGGCCGAGGACAGCCCGGGCGTATCAGGCCCCGCAATGTTTCCGAGTGCCGCCGCCGCCAACCGCTCGATCTTCTACAATCGCGACGGCAGCGCGCGCAGCGTGTCGCAGGTTTATTCGGTGCTGACGTCGCGCTATGACGCTGCGGCGAATTCCCAGACCGCCCGCACCGCGATTGCGGCTGCCGGAGTCACCCCCGGCTCGCGCATGGCAGCCGCGCCGGTCGACAACGCGGCGTACCTCTCGAGCTTCCCGCAGGCCCGAACGCCGGCCGATGCACCCACGCAGGTCGCGTCGCTGCAGACCCCCGGCCAGCCAGTCTTCCGGTCGCTGTATCAGACCGGCGATCGCCCCGAGCCGGTGTCGAACGCCGTGCGCGAACTGTGGGGCAACAACACCTCGCTGACGAATCCGATGCCGGCGGGCGGCGCGACCCGGACGGAGGCCCCGCAGGGCCTCGGACTGTTCAGCGATTCGACCGGTGTGTTCAGCGGGTAACTTTCGCGCTGCGGGACATTCTTCACGCAAGGGCAGGGATAAAATCGCGGTAGGCGACTCGCGACCGGCTGCAATAACGTCAGCGACCTCATCGCGGGTCCGCATCCTTGATCTATGCCTTCATCCTCATCGTCGGCCTCGCCGCCGGCATTATCAGCGGCATCGTGGGCACCGGCTCCTCGATCATGCTGCTACCGGTGCTTGCCTACGCCTTCGGGCCGAAACAGGCGGTGCCGATCATGGCGATCGCGGCGATCATGGCGAACCTCTCGCGCATCATTGCGTGGTGGCGGGAAGTCGACTGGCGGTCGGTCGCAGCCTATTCAATTCCCGCCGTGCCGGCTGCTGTGCTCGGCGCGCGTACGCTACTCGCGCTGCCATCGGGCGTGGTGGACATCACTATCGGTGTGTTTCTGATTGCGATGATCCCGCTGCGGCGCTGGATGGCGGCGCGAAATTTCACGCTGCCGCTGTGGTCGCTCGCGATCATCGGCGCAGCGATGGGCTATCTCACCGGCATCGTCGCATCGACCGGGCCGATGACGGTTCCGATTTTCATGTCGTACGGCCTCGTCAAGGGCGCGCTGCTCGGAACCGAAGCCGCCGGTTCGCTGGCGATCTACATCACCAAGGCATTGACCTTCCGCCGCTTCGACGCGCTGCCGCTGGACGTCATCCTGAAGGGATTGATCGCTGGGTCGTCGCTGTTCGTCGGCGCCTTCATTGCCAAGCGTTTCGTGGTGAAGCTCGACCCCGACGCGTTCCGTCTGCTGATGGATGGCTTGATGTTGGTCGCAGGCCTGTCGATGTTCTGGAGTGCAATTCAAAGCTGAGACTTTGATCTAGTGGTCCGATTCTAACATTCGCATCCCCCCTTTCAGCAGCAATCTTTTGCGAATGTTAGAATCAAAGGACCGCTAGCAAATATGAGTTGCTAGTGGAGTTTTGGATTTGACATTCGCGTGCGAACCCACCGCAAACGGGTCGCGAATGTCAAATCCACTCCACTAGTTTGAATCGCAGCTCCTTGATACGACTCACCTTGGCAATGAATCCTCTGCATAAAGTTCCGCGAATTCCGCACTTGGCGGGATCGGCTTGATGACGTCGATCAGGACGCCGTTGGGGTCCGACGTGATGAAGTGACGCTGTCCAAAGGCTTCGTCGCGCAGCGGGATCAGGATCGGAAGACCCGCGGCCTTTGCCTTGGCGTACATCTCATCGGGATCTTCGACTTCAAAGTTCAGAAGCAATCCCGACACCCGGCCACGGCCAGATTCCGGGATTGTTTCGTGGCTGCCGTTCAGCACGGCGAGATGGACCGAGGCGTCGGCGGTCGACCGCAGATGGATGTACCAGTCGCTTCGGAACTTTTCCTCGAAACCGAAATGCGCCGTGTAGAAATCGGCGGTGGCATAGACATCGTGGGTCATGATGACGGGGTAGTAGCTGGTGATTTTCATGGTGGTCATCCCTTGCCAATTAACATACAGTCTGTATGTTAAATCGCAAATAACATACAGGCTGCATGTATGCAAGATCCTCAATCAAAAGATCTGCCGCGCACGAACCGGGATCGGACGGAAAAGACCCGGACGGCGCTGATGCAGGCAGCCCGGTCTTTGTTTGTCGACAAGGGATATGGAGACACCTCGACGCCGGAAATCGTCGCGGCGGCGGGTATTACGCGCGGTGCGCTCTACCATCACTTCGAGGACAAGCGCGCGTTGTTCAGGGCCATCGTCATGGACGAGGCGCTTGCGGTGGCGAGCGCCATCGAGCGCGAAACGCCTGCGGGATTGAAGCCCATCGATGCATTGCTGAAGGGAAGTACAGCTTATCTCGATGCCATGCGCGTTCCGGGACGAACGCGATTGCTGCTGATCGAAGGGCCGTCGGTTCTCGGGCCGGCGGAGATAAAAAAACTCGACGAGGACAACGCGGCGCGCACGCTGCGCAGCGGTCTCGAAGCGGCCATCGATGCGCGAGGCCTGCCGCTCGCGGCGCTCGCCGATTTGTTGTCGGCGGCCTTCGATCGCGCAGCGCTCGCCATCGATGCCGGTGAAGATGCCGACGATTACAAAGCCGCGATCGTCACATTGATCCGGCGCGTCGCGGGCGCGCTGCCCGAGCGGTCTTCGCGGGGTTAACAAAACCTCAACAAACACAGCCGTTTATGGTGAACGTTTTCTTAAGTGTCATGGTTTACGGTTCGTAACAGTGGCGTCGCGTCGCGGTGCCTTGGCATGTTGCGTAAGCCGGAACACCCATGATCGTTCGGCAGTTTATTAGTTGGGTTCGCACTGCTCCCGCAGGGGAGCGCGCAGAGGCGACGCGGTGTCTGGCCCGCGCCTGGCTCGTTTCCGATTTGTCGGAAGATGATCGCGCCGCCGCCGAAGGCGCGTTGCTGATGCTTCTCGACGATGCGTCGCCGCTGGTCCGGCAGGCGATGGCGGAAATCTTCGCTCATTCGATGGATGCGCCGCCGGCCATCATTGCGGCACTTGCCGTCGATCAGGCCTCGGTCGCGGTTCCGATCCTCGAACACTCACCGCTGCTGCTCGACTCCGATCTCGTGGATATCGTTGCGACCGGAAATCCCGAGACGCAATGCGCCATCGCGCGCCGTTTCGATCTGCCGCCATCGGTTTGCGCGGCGATTGCAGAAGTCGGCTGTGCGTCATCGGCGCTGGAGCTGATCGAAAATCGCGCAGCCCAGTTGGCCCCGTTCTCGCTCGCGCGCATCGCAGATCGTCACGGACATCTCGCCGCGATCCGCGAGTCGCTGCTGACGCTGGACGACTTGCCCGCTGCCGTGCGGCTTGAACTGGCGCAGAAGCTGTCCGACACGCTGACGCAACTGGTGACCGCACGCGACTGGCTTCACCCAGATCGCGCCCGGCGGATCGCGGGCGAGGCGATGGAACGCTCCACGGTCAACATCGCCGCCCAGACGCGCGGCGCGGATATGACCGCGCTCGTCGGTCATCTGCGCTCGATCGGTCAACTCAATACCGGGCTGATCCTGCGCGCACTGTTGTCGGGCAATATCGAACTGTTTGAGGGATCGCTGGTCGAGCTGTCCGGTTTGCCTGCCAGCCGCGTGGCTGCGATCGTTCACGATCGCGGCGGCGCCAGCCTGAACGCGCTGCTCGCGAAAGCCGGCTTGCCGGAATCGACTTATCGCGCTTTCCGCGCCGCGCTCGAAGCATCCAACGAAATCGGTTTCATCGGCACGGTCGCCGGCGCGACGCGGCTTCGCCGCCGCATGGTCGAGCGTGTGCTCACCCAATGCGAAACATCGGAAACGGTGTCGGAGCCGCTGCTGATCCTGTTGCGCCGCTTTGCGACTGAATCGGCGCGGGAGGAAGCGCGCCTGTTCTGCGACGATCTCGCGGCCGAGGACTTTGTCGGGACGTTGAGCGCGCATGCCGAGGCCGAACAGATCCGCGATTATACGTATGAGCCGGACGCGATCTATCCGGAGCAGCAGGAACATACTGTGGACGCGGCGTACGCGTTGGTTGAAGAGTACGATGAGGCCGAAGACTACGCATCGGCTGAGGAATATGTCCCGGTCGAAGACTATGTCTGCATCGATGAATACGCTCCCGCTGAAGACGACGCAGAAGCCAAAGAGTACGCGGCAGCTGAACGGTGCGCGGCTCAAGAGTACAAAGAAGTCCGTGGCCATTACAGCTATGACGATTACCGGTACGACGACCGGCGGATCGCGGCGTAGCGTCGTCAGCGATCGACGTAATCCAACAATTTGAGCCGTCATCCTGAGGTGCGCGCCGCTGTTGCGGCGAGCTTCGAAGGATGAATGGCTGGAGCGCCGTCACGGGCCGTCGCCCTTCGAGGCCTTCGCTTCGCTACGGCACCTCAGGATGACGGCGAACTGCTGCACCTCGGTGGGAGTTGTCAGCCTTCCGGCACGATGCTCGGCGCAAGCACTGCTTCGAGGTGCTCGGGGCGGTCGCGATTGACGTGGATCAGATATTCGTCCGCGACGCCGCGCAGCTTCCTGCTCAGCTCATCGGCCATGCCGACGGCGTCGATCCGCGCCTGTTCGCGGTAGATGGCCTGGATCGCGTTGACGTGATGCTTGATCAGCTCGCCCGGCACTTGCGCGAGATCCGGCGCGTGTTCGATGATCCGGCAGAGGCTTTCCGCGGCTGCGGCAGCGGTGGGAAAGCCGAACGTCGCGGCGCCACCCTTGATGTCGTGGGCGGCGCGGAAAAGCTCTTCGCGATTCTCGCCGTTCAGTCCGTCGCGCGCGATAGCGGCATAGGCCGCGCTCAGCCGGTCGCATTCCACCTGCATCCAGTCGGTGAACTCGCCGGACAGGGAGGCGAGCGCCTTTTCGGCGCGCGCGACAGGATCTTCGATGTCCTTCTCCTCGGAATACCGCACCATCTTGCGCAGCGGATTGGGCTGCGAGATGACCTGATGGTCCGCGAAGGTATCGACCTTGATCTCTATTGGGGGCTTGCGGGCCATGGGTTTTCCTAGTTTCCGGAACGGGCTTTTTCGAGCAGCGAGGGCTGCTGCATGATTTCGGCGTTGCCGCCGCTGCGGCGCTCGAGGCCGATGTAGGCGGCGTTGGTGTTGCGGCGCCGGTCCGGTCCGAAATAGTTTTTCGTCTTGATGAAGGGCCGGGGATTGGCCACGACATTGAGGATGCGCTGATAGAGCCCCTTGGCGGAGATCGGCTTCGCCAGGAATTCCGTGACCCCGGCATCGCGCGCCACCATGACGCGGCGCTTTTCCGAATGGCCGGTCAGCATGATGATCGGTGCGTAGGGATTTCCCGCGCCTTCCGGCTGGCGGATCATCTGCGCGAGTTCGAGCCCGTCGAAAATCGGCATCGACCAGTCGGTGATGACGATGTCGGGGACGTAGTGGGAATACATTTCAAGCGCGGTTGCGCCGTCTTCCGCTTCATAGACTTCGCGCGCGCCGAACGAGTGCAGCAGCGTGCGCAGAATGCGCCGCATATGCGCGTTGTCGTCGCACACGAGAAACCGCAGCTTGTTGAAGTCGATAATAAACATGCGCAGCCCGAGGTGGCGCACCCGGAAAACAGGGTACACCTCGCATTAACTATATGCGGCTGCCGTTAACGAATGGTTATCCAAGCCGGGCAGGGGGAACCGGACGCGCAGGTATCCGAAGAAGGTCAGACCCCGAACTGCTCGCTGAGAATGCGCTCTTCGAGGCTGTGGCCGGGGTCGAACAGCATGCGGATCGAAATGGTCTTGTCCGCAATGATTTCGACCCGCTTCACATCGCGCGCCTCGTCGTGATCGGCGACGGCGGCGACGGGGCGCTTGTCGCTTTCGAGAACCTCGAACACGACAAAGGCGGTGTTGGGCAGCAGCGCTCCGCGCCAGCGGCGAGGGCGGAACGGACTGATCGGTGTCAGCGCAAGCAGCGCGGCGTTGATCGGCAGGATCGGGCCCTGCGCTGACAGATTGTAGGCGGTCGAACCGGCTGGCGTCGCCACCATGATCCCATCGGCGATCAGTTCGGCCATCCGTTCGTGTTCGTCGACCAGAATCCGCAACCGCGCAGCCTGATGGGTCTGCCGGAACAGCGAGACTTCGTTGATAGCGTGATGGATATGCACCTTGCCGTGGATGTCGGTGGCGCGCATCAGCAGCGGGTTGATGACGGTGAGCTTCGCGGCTTCCAGCCGGTCGATCAGCGAATGCGGGCTGAACTCGTTCATCAGAAAGCCGACGGTGCCGCGATGCATCCCGTAGATCGGGATGCCGGAGCGCATGTGCCGGTGCAGCGTCTGCAGCATCAGGCCGTCGCCGCCGAGCGCCACCACCACGTCGGCCTTGTCGGACGGCTGGTTGCCATAGGCCGCGACCAGCTGGGCGAGAGCCTGCTGGGCCTCATCGCTCGGGCCTGCCACGAAGGCAATCCGCTCGTATTTCTTCGCCGTCGTCATGTCAGCCCCCGAGGCGCGGGCACATGGTCGTGAACGCGCGGGTTCGTCTATACGAGGTTTTGGGGGGTTGTCGAGGCGCGATCAGGCCGCGCAAAACTGCCCCGCGCGGCCGGAAGCCGGCCCTTAGTGTCCTGAATCCGAAGTTCGCTGCACTCCGCAGCACCTGCGTAGCGAACTTCGGATTCAAAAGGACACTGGAAAACTATGATTCCAGCGTGGTTTTGGTTCGCCAATCCGCAAGCCGAACGTGAGGCAGAAATGACGCGGATTGGCGGACCACCACACTGGGACTGATCTGCCGGTTAACCAGGCGGCTAACCGGGACATCTGCCGTCAGTACGATGTCCGGCCGTTGGTCAGCGCCGAGGCCAGCGATTGATATTCGGCGCTGTCGCGGCCTGTCAGGGCTTCGATCTTGGCAAGATGATGCTTCGCCTGTTCGCGATTGCCCTGTTCGACCTGCCAGAGGCCGTAATACTGCCAGGTGCGGACGTGATCCGGATCGGCCTTCAGCGCGCGCTCATACCAGACGCTGGCCAATTCGTAGTTGCCGAGCTTGCGATACGAATAGCCGATCAGATTGGCGACATCGGCGCGATCGTCCTGACCTAGCGCCTTGAGCTGCGGAATCGCGGCTGCGTAATCGTTCTGCTCGTAAATCGTTGCATAGGCGGTGCGGTAGCCCTGGAGGAAGGCGGGATCCTCGATCGATGACTTCCTCTCGCCCTTCTTCTTGTCCTTGGGCTGCGATTTAGTGTCGGAGGCGGGAGGGGGCGAGGGCGTATCTGACCCGGCGGCTTGCGCCAGATTGATTGTGGGCGCCGCGACGAACGCCGAAAGAATTAGCGCCAGAGATATCTGCCTGATGGTCAAGTTACTCATGCCAAGCCTCCGTTGATCTGCAAAACGATCCTATCTTTTTCTGTATGTCTAAACACCCGCCGGGTTCAAACATTCCTGCGATTGCCGGTCATAATTCCGGCGGCTTTTCGCCACCGCAGGCCGGGCCGGCGGCACATGGTGAAGCTGTCATCCAGATGAACGAAAGCTATCAGGGCGCTTCAGATTGAGTTCAGCGCGCCGGGCCTAGCGTTGTTGCGACGATCGGCACCCGGCTTATCCGACCGGCCCTCCCGATCGCATAACGACAGGAGAGACCCATGCTGAAGATCATTTCTGCCGTCCTTGTGGCGGGTTCGATGATTGTCGCGCCTGCCATGGCTGCCACCGTCATGAAGACCGAAACGGCGCCTGCCACAAAGTCTCAAACCATGAAGCCGTCGGTTGCGAAGGCGAATGCGAAAGTGACGACGAAAAAGGTCAAGCATCACAAGGCGCACAAGAAGAGTGGTGCTGTCGTGAGCAAGAAGCACATTTCGTCCACGGCGCCTGCGAAGCACATCGCCGTGCAGAAGAAGGGCTGATCCCTTCTGACGTTTCGATATTTCCTTGGGTTGCTATTGCGTAGCCCCCGCATCGAAGCGGCTCATGGAAAGAAGAACGGCCCGCGGTCATCGTGAGATGAGCGCGGGCCGGGCTGTTTGTAAAAGACGTTCCCGAATTAGAAAGTCACGCCGGCCTTGAGCATGTAGCTACGGCCGGGCAGGGGATAGGCATTGAACGAGCCGTACGTCGATGCGCTCGCGATGGCGTAATCGTAGGTCAGAACGTCGAGAAGATTGTTGACGCTGAAGGACCAGAAGAAGCGATCGATCTCGCCGCTGAGCTTGAGGTCGATGGTCGCATTGGCGGGAATGAGCGGCTGGAAGTTGCGCTGGTCGTTGTCCATACGCCGCGCGCCCCAATATCGCACGGTCGCATCGAACACGAGATAGCGCTGCCACACATCCCACGACACGCCGCCATAGGCGGTGACGCGCGAGACCAACGGAACGTCGTTGCCGGCAAATTGCCCTTCGGAGAATACAGCGCGCGTATAGGCGAAGCCGCCCCTGAGCCGGACGGTATCGCTGGCGCGCAGGGTTGCACTGGTTTCGCTGCCGTACCGATGAGTTGGATCAAGGTTGATGTTGTAGAACAACGCCGGGTTGAACTGAATTTCGTTCTTCAGCCGCATGTCGTAATAGCTCGACTGAATATCGAGCGGCCCGCTATGGATGCGGATGCCGCCTTCCACATCGTGAGACGTCTGGGTCTTTAGGTTGAACGTGCCGGGCGCAAAGAACGGGCCGGATCCAATCCGCTCATCGACGTTCGGCGTACGGAATGCTTGTGCAGCACGCGCAAACACGGCGAAATTGTCGTTGATGCGATGCTCGATGCCAACATGAAGAGCGTGATTGGTTTCGTCGGTGTTGAGCGGCGATGCCTGGGGGTCGCCGAACCAGTTTGGCGCCGACATGTCGAGCTTGTCTCTTGCCTGCAGCTTCGTGTTCTGGAGTCTGCCGCCGTACGAGAAGTCAGTGCTCGGCAGGAGACCGATGGTCTGCTGCCAGTAACCGGCGAGGGTTTGCTGCTTCAGGTTGTAGACGTGTATCGGCGCGTCGCCAGCATAGCGGCTCCGGTTCGAACCGTAGGCCGCATCGTAATAATCGACGCCGGTCAGGATGTTCGAGCGCAGTCCGAACAATGAGTTCTTGATGCTGACGCGCGGCGTAACCGACCACGTCTGGAGGGAGGAATCGACAAAACGCGCATTGAACGGACTGAGGGGAAGGTCTCCGGGGAACGAACCTTGCTGCTGCTTGTCGCGCACACCGCCATCGACGATCAATTCCGCGCCGTCCCACAAAGACTTGGTGAAGCCGGCGGTAGCATTTTTTCCCTGCTTTTCGCCGCGATCGAAGGGTGTTGCTGCCCCGCGCGGATCGGTTGCAAGGCGATTGATGCCGGTGCCGAATTCGCTCGTTGCTCTGCCTCCTGGAAGGCCAAGGCTTTGATTGTCGCCTGACAGGTTCAGGAAGGCGCTGAAGTCAGACGTTGAGTAGCGAACCTCGCCAACGCCGTTGGACTGCCGCAAGGCATTGTTCACGCGGTATCCATCGGACGAAATGGCGTTGCCAAAAACGGCAGAAGACCACGGGCCCGCGTTGACGCTGGCGGACACATTCCCCAGACGCTGGTTGAACGATCCGACACCGGCCTCGGCGCGCATTGCAATTGGCTTGCCGCTGCTGGCTCCGGTTTTCGTGATGATGTTGACAACGCCACCTATGGCGTTATCGCCGTACAGCACCGCGCCGCTGTTACCCTTGGTAACTTCGATTCGCTCGATGGATTGGAGCGGAATCGTGGACAGGTCGACGCCCGCAAGATCGACGTCGTTGACGCGCCGTCCGTTGATAAGGATGAGCGTGTTGGCTGAAGCGAACGCGCCGAAGCCTCGCAGATCGACCACGCTGCCAGCGCCATTTACCCCGCCAAAGAGGTTCTTGATCTGCACACCGGGAACGGTTGCCAGCACATCCTGCACTGTCTGGCCTGGTGAGCGCGCGATGTCTTCTGCCGTAATGACTGCTGTGGATGCGCCGACGATGCCGCCATAGAGGCGGCTGGCATCGACGTTGATCGGCGGCAGCTGGCCGCCGGTACCCTGCGCGAGGGCAGGGCTCACAAGTGCCGTGCCCGCGAGGCATGCCGCTGCGAACGCCGTTGTTGGAAAGAGAGATTTAGAAAAAAGAGTCACGTTGAAGCCCCGCCGATGCATGTGATCGCGGAGGCGCGGTGAAAACGCGCGCAGGCATGACGATGCGCGGCAAGCGAACGCTGCCGGACTTTACGTCGTGACTGAGGAAACAGGCCATCGGCCGAACCTCCGCAACTGTTACGTCACGTCACCGCTGCGGAAATGCCGCCCCTTCGCACGCCCCGTGCGACGGAAGGATGACCGGTACAGGCAGGTCTCCTGGCTCGCGGATCGTCGCCGTTGCCCGCCTTCCCAAGCCAGGCTTACAAGCCTTGCTCAGTGGCGTAATGGACAACGGCTCACCGCTGACAGTTGCGGGGGCAGCTTCGGACTGGCCGTGCAAGCTTCTTTGAGGAAGCTGCGCGGCGACACCGAATTCCCTATTCGCCAGCTTGCGCTGGCACCTGTGCCGTGGTTGCAATCAACCGACGAGGGGTTGCCTTGTCAATGACACAATGTGCAAGAAACCCAATGCCATGGCTCAGGTTGCGGACTTCATTGGGATGCGTTGCAAATTGGTGACATATGGGCCGCGCGTGGCGGCGATGCTGCTTGCGCTGGGCGTGGCGGGTTGTGCATGGACCGGCGGCAATGACAGCCTGTCCTACACCGCCGATCGCGGTGTCGATGACCAGAAGTTTCCCGCCAACTACAGGCCGGAATTGCTGGCGCTGCTGCGCACCTACCTCAACGATCCACGCGGCGTCCGCGAGGCTGCGATTGCCCAGCCCGCGCAACGCGAAGTCGGAGGCCGGCGCCGCTATGTGGTCTGTGTGCGCTTCAATGCACGCGATGCTGCCGGCGGCTATGCGGGCGTCAAGGAACGCGCCGGGATGTATATCGACGGACGGCTCGACCGCATTATCGAAAAGACCGAGGATCTTTGTAAGGGCGTGACCTACGCTGCGTTTCCCGAGATGGAAAAGCTGACGCGCTGACGACAAAGCCGAGAGAGGTACATTTTAATTAGGCTTCACTCTCCGTGCGTCCCCGCGACAGCGGGGACCCGGCTTTTGAAGTTCTGGATTCCCGCTTGCGCGGGAATGAGCGGAGAGAACCTGTTTCCAATTCAGCTGGATCACGCTCCAGACGAAAAATGCTGGACGATCGATTCGAAGCCTCGCCGCCAGGCGCGGTAGTTCTCGACGTCGAGCGGGATCGGTTCGGCCGCGACGCGAACGATCACCAGTTCGCTGACGGGATCGATGTAGATCCATTGGCCGTGGATGCCGATGCAGCACAGCGTCCGCCGCTTGCGGTCGATCTGGTAAAATTTGCTGCGGTAGGCCGCACCCGGAAACATCGCGGCGAACTCGCCACGCGCCCATGCCTCCGGATCGCCGTTGTCATTGATGTCGTCGATCCACCAGCCCGGTATGACCTGCTTGCCGTTTGCGACGCCGCGCTGCCGGATCATTTCGCCGAAGCGGGCGAGGTCGCGCGGCGCGGCGCAGATGCCGCCGGCGGCGCGCATGGCGCCTTCGGAGTCGAGCGTGATGTAAGCGTCGCTTTCCGCGCCGAGCGGCGTCCAGAGATATTCGCCGAGCAGGTCGGAGAGGGCACGGTCCGCGGCGCGCTCATAGACCCAGCCGAGCAGGTCGGTGTTGGTCGAGACATAGTGGAACGCATGGCCGTGGGCCTTGCCGTCGGGCTTTTGGGTCGCGAGGTATTCGCGCAACTGCATTGTGCTTTGGCCGGGCTTGATGACATCCCATCCCACCGCGCGCCGGTAGCGTGCGACATCGCCGTCCGGATCGACATAGTCTTCGGTGAACGCGATGCCGACCGACATGTCGAGCAAGTGGCGCACCGAGCAGCCGCCGTACACCGACGACGAGACCTCGGGAACGTAATCGGTGACCGGACGGTTGGGATTGAGAAATCCCTTGTCCGCGAGAACTCCGCCGAGCGCGCCGCAGATCGATTTGCTCACCGAAAACACGATGTGCGGCGTCGTGGCATCCATGCCGCTCGCGTACCATTCGGCGGCAATCCGCCCGTGGCGGAGCACGACAAATCCCTTGGTGTTCGTTGTGCGCAGTGCCTCGCGCAGCGTGGTCGGGCCTTTGTTGCCCTCGAAGGCGACGTTGCCGATTTCGGCCAGCGAACTTTCGAGAGGAACGGGATGTTTCGATGCAGCGATGTTCGCCGTCGGCAACACGCGCCGGACGTTGTGAAAGCTCCACTCGCTGTAAGGCTGGGTGCGCCAGTTCGCCAGCGTCACCAGATTGTCCCGCGCCGGCGGGAATTCGGTCATGAGATTCTTTGCAGGATTCTTCGCTGTCGATTTGGCTAACATTCGTTTCTCCGGCGTCCGATCCAGCGGGACTGAATCGTTTCGTTGTTATTTTTTAGCGCGGCCGGGCGTGGATGATCGCCTTGGCGGGAGACCGCGCACGCACATTGTGCGCGTTAATTGGCGCGTGACAACACTGCGCCGCACAACCGCGTGGGCGGGCGGGAGAGAATCGGACTCGGAAAGGCCGTTCTGGCAAGAGGCTCAGCGCAAAACAATGCGCGAGACTCTTCGCGGGTCCCGCGTTCAAATCCGGACATGACGCGGATGATTCTCAGATAGCCTTTTGAGGAGCCCTTAGCCGTGAATACGATATTGGTCCTCACGCTGGCCGTTGCTGCTTCGCTCAACGCATGGTGCCTCAGCGCCTATCTCTGAGCTGCACAGGCCGATGCAAAAGCGGCCGAATCGGAAAACCGATTCGGCCAATATTGAGTTAGAGACTATTCAAGCCGGATTACTTGGCGCTTTCCGAATACTTGAAGGCAGGCATGGCCTTCAGCTGGTCCTTGGTCCCGTTCATGACCGCATGATCCGGGTACCATTCATTTTTGGTTGTTGTCGCAGCCATGCCGCCGCCCGCAGCGCCGGTCGTTGTTGACGGCCTTGTCGTTGTTGTCGAAGTCCCTGGCGAGCCCGGCATCTTGTCGGCTGATGCCGAGCGGATCGGCTCATCGACCCATTTCAGCTTGTCGAACGTCACCGCGATGTCATGCTGACCGACGCCGAGGAAGCCGCCGACGCCGATAATCACGGCGTTGATCTTGCCGGTGTTGTCGAGCAGAATCTCGCTGATGTCGCCGAGCTTCTCGTTGGCGTCGTTATAGACCGCGAGGCCGACAAGTTTGGAAGCCCGCCAGTTGCCCTTCAGGTTCATCTGCTCGCTTGATGCCGACACGGCCGGCGCAGTCGAAGAAGGTGATGCCGGAGTTGTGGTCTGCGCGAACGCTGCTCCGCCAGCCAACGCGGTTCCAAGCAGAGCTGCCGCCACATATTTCTTAATCATCGGATTCTCCTTTCAATAAATCGATTGAACCGGGAGAACCCAAATCGCTAGCCAATGTTCCGGGAACTGTCGCCGTTCGTCCGCGTCAATTTAGCAGGTTGCGCGGCACTTTTTCGGAGCGCAAAGGAACTTCGCCGTTTTCGATCGCGGCGTGAAGCGTGTTCAGTTGTGCCTCGAGATATTCGTTCGCGGCCAAGAGCGCCATCAAGGCGCCGCGCGTGTCACCGCCGCACTGTGCGATGACATCATCAAGGGCATTTTCATAACGGTCGTCCTGCGGTTTCGCAAAAGGCATGATCGTCCTCGTTCCGTGTTTGCCTGACTCGCCGTCTACCTGTGTGGTTAACGGTGACCGGATGGTGACCGTTCCAAGGCACACAGATTTGTCCACGCAATTCACAGGTACTTTCGTGCCTTTCAGAGCACCAAGCGGGAGTATTCGGGGAGGTGTGGGGTGCTATTTCGCGGTCTGGTACACGGCCCAGATATCTAAAACCCCTAGGTTGTAGAGGAAGGCGAGGACGGCGATCACGCCGATAGCCGCAAGCAAGTATTTGTGGTGTGCGCGAAACCCGCCAGTGCCGGCCATAAAACGTCTCCCGGTTTCACTATTGGTGACGCAAACCGCAAGGCAGCGCAAACCGGCGGGATCGGCGCCGCCCGTTAGGCGAGGTGCGGAGAGTTCCCGGAACATCCTGCAGGGCGCTTCGTTGAAGAAGTCGTCTGAAACAAGTGGAGAAATTAACATGCAAAAACTTACGGCAAGTCTGGCTGCGGCGGCTCTGGTCATGGCCACGAGCTTTGCGTCGGCTCAGACCGCGCAGCAGAAACCGTCGGATCCCGGAATGACCAACTCGCCCCAAGCCGGGAGCAGTGGGACCAACCCGTCCGATCCGAAGAGTGTGAAAAAGAGCGCGAAGAAGAAAAGCGGCACCACCACGGGCATGGGCGGAAGTGCCATGAAGAAGGGCACCGGCATGGGCACCTCGAGTGGTGGTCAGGGCGGCGGCGAAGGCGGCAGCGGAAAGTAGCTGCGGACCGATCGTCCGAGCTCGGAGGGGCCGTCACATCGGGTGGCGGCTTTTCGTTGGCCTGATGACCCGGCAGCCCTCTTGGCGGTCTTGTCCTTGGGAGGCGGCGCTGATAACTGTTCCCCCGTTGCCGGTTTAGCTCAGCGGTAGAGCAGCGGTTTTGTAAACCGAAGGTCGGGAGTTCAATCCTCTCAACCGGCACCATGCCCGCAGATCCATTCCGCAGCCGGCCGTTAACCTTCCACTTTCCAGAATCTTATTGAAATCGCTCGCAATTGAATGGGCGTGAATGCTTACGCGTTAGGCTTACCTGACGATTGGGCGGGCCCCTTAACTCCTGGTGCGGCTCGCTGGCTTAGGGTGCAGCTTCAACGAGGGCATCACTCCATGCGCGCGATACTGGCTTTGGCGTTACTGATCGGAACGGCGGCAACGGCTCTCGCCGATACCGGTCCGCTGATTGTGATTCCCGGCCGGGCGGGTGTACCCGTCATCATCAACGGCCGCGACGCATCCTACGCCATTGTCGAGGGCGAGTGGGGCCTCGCAAAACATTTCAGGAATGCAGCCCGGGTCTATGGCGGCTGGGACCGCTACATCGGCCCGGAGGTCGGCCACTATTATCCAAGCGCCGGACGCACGCCGGGTTACGGCCGTCTCGAGATTCAGCCCGCTGCCAATCGCGCGTTACCGCAGCCGGCCGAGAGCTATCACCGCTCGTGGTCCGCGCAATCCGCGCCGCCTGCGCCGCAGCAGCAATACGACGTGCCCGAATATCCTACGATTATCGAAGCGCCGCGGGACCAACACAGTTATCGGCCGAACGGCTTTCGACCAGATCTGAAAAAGTAGGCCACAACCAAAACAAAAGGCGTTCAAACAGGAGAAAGTTATGCGTCGGATCATTGCAGGATTGATTGCGGGCGTGGCGTTTGCCGCGACGATGGCAACGGCGGCGCCCGCGCAGGCGTGTGCGTTGACCGACCCGTGCGGCAACTACGGCTATTACGGCTACAATTACGGCTACAACTACGGATGCGGATATGGTTGCGGTGTGCGCGAGCGCCTGCCGGATCCAGCTGGCCCGCAGTATTACTGGGTCAACCAGGGCCCGACCTATACCGGTCCGGGCAACTTCGCTCCGGTACCGACCTATCAGGAACGCGCCGTCATCGGTTCGCGCTACTATGGCCGGCCCTATCGCCATGGCTATCGCCATGCGTATTACCGTCGTGGGCACGCGCACCATCATCACCACGGCCATCGCGTGCTTCGCTACAAGTATTGATTTCAGGACAACCTGAGATCCGGACGCCCGCTTGCTTCATGCAGGCGGGCGTTTTGATTCAGCCCATCAGGCCGAGGCGGGTCGATCCAATGTAGAGCGCGAGCGCCGCGGCGTTCGATACGTTGAGGCTCTTGATCGCGCCGGGCATGTCCATGCGCGCGACGACGCTGCAGGTTTCGCGCGTGAGCTGACGCAGCCCCTTGCCTTCCGCACCCAACACCAGGGCCAGCGGCGCGTGCAACGGCACAACGCTGAGATCGCCCTGGCCTTCGCTGTCAAGGCCGACCGTCAGGAAACCTGCTTCGTTCATTTCGCCGAGCGCGCGATGCAGGTTGGGAACTTCGACCATCGGCACAAGCTCGAGCGCACCGGACGCGGATTTGGCCAGCACGCCGGTCGCTTCCGGGCTGTGCCGTCCGGTGGTGACGATCGCCTTGACGCCGAACGCTGCCGCCGAGCGCAGGATCGCGCCGACATTGTGCGGGTCGGTGATCTGGTCGAGCACCAGCACGATGCCATCCTGCGGCAGTTCGTCGAGATGCAGGCCGGGCAGGGGATCGGCTTCCGCGAGCAGGCCCTGATGTACGGCATCCGGCCCGAGCCGGCGGTCGATGTCGCCAGGGTGCACCAGTTCCGGCGGGACGCGGGGGTCGATTTTCTCATCGGCAAGCCGCTTGGCCACGTTTTCGGTCACGAACAGCTTGCGGATGCGCCGGTCGGGATTGGCCAGCGCCATGGTGACCGGGTGCCAGCCATAGAGGATGACCGGGCCTTCGCCCTTGACGTGTCCCTTGCCACCCTTGGCGTCGCGGTCGCGCCAGTGAGGGCGTCCGCCCGGAGGTTTCCCCTGATGCCGTTCCGGACGCTCCCGGTGACGGTCGCTGCCGCGTCCGCCTGTTTTCGGCCCCTTGAAACGTGATGTCCGGTCTCGATCGCTCATGCGGCCTTGTCCCACGGGGCTGGAATAATGGCAATTTTCGGCTTTGGGCAGGATCGCAACGACCTGTCATATTCGTCCTCGCCTTGGTTGACTTTACCCCGGCGCTTCGCCCATAAACGCGCCGACCGGGCGCCCGTTAGCGGGCACGCTTTTTACCGTCATCCATGGCCGTTCAGCCACCCCCGTTCGGGTGGGCGAGGGTGTCGGGTGACGTCGAGCGGGGGAGTGTCCCGAGTGGCAAAGGGAGCTGACTGTAAATCAGCCGCCGTATGGCTTCGAAGGTTCGAGTCCTTCTTCCCCCACCATATTGAAAACGCTCGCGAAATTAGATTTTCGCGAGCGTTTTTCTTTTAGTCAAATATTACACGATACCGTTCAGGGGACGGGCTGGGGGACGGGTAAATGTGCCGCTGGGTCGGGGTGAGGAGGTGATTCTTCATCCGAAGCGGAACCCGCCGCTCTGGGTGCGCGCGATTTGGGCGCGTGGGGTACGGCCGGGGGTGCGTCTTCGGTCTGCTTCAAAGTCGATCTCTCTAAGCGGCACCGTCTCTCTGGCAAGGCGAGTCGCTTCACTGTCAATGCTGTCTGGTTGTTGGAGAAGGGCGGGGACTTCAGTATCTGGTTGTTTCATGCTCAACTCTCGCGCGTTGGGGCGTGATGGGTCCGGGGTAAGCTGCATTCATCTGAAATTGCGTTTGCTTGTCGCGATTCACGCCGGAACGAAGCCTGGCGTCTTTCCCATTTTGTGACGAGCCATCAATTCAATGCACAAACGCTTATTAAGCGAACGGGATATTTGCACGAAGTTCATCACGCCTGCGCTGCGCAAAGCTGGGTGGGACGAAATGGTGCAAATCCGCGAGGAGGTCGGCTTTACCAAGGGCCGCATCATCGTGCGCGGCAAGCTGGTCACGCGTGGGCGGGCCAAGCGCGCCGACTATGTCCTCTACTACAAGCCAAACATCCCGCTGGCGCTGATCGAGGCCAAGGATAATTCCCACAGCGTTGGCGACGGCATGCAGCAGGCACTCGACTACGCCGCCACGCTAGATATCCCCTACGTGTTCACCTCGAACGGCGACGGATTTGTGTTCCATGACCGCACCGGCGCAAGCACGCCGCGCGAGGCGAACCTTGACCTCGACGCCTTCCCGTCGCCCGCCGATCTGTGGGCGCGCTATCGTGCCTGGAGGGGCCTCGACACCGAATCCGAGCAGATCGTGCTTCAGGATTATTTCGACGACGGCAGCGGCAAGGCTCCTCGCTATTACCAGGTGAACGCCGTCAACGCCGCGATTGAGGCCATCGCCAAGGGCCGCGACCGCGTCCTGCTCGTCATGGCCACCGGCACCGGCAAGACCTACACCGCGTTTCAGATCATCTGGCGTCTGTGGAAGGCCGGCCGCAAGAAGCGCATCCTCTTCCTCGCCGACCGCAACGTGCTGATCGACCAGACGATGGTGAATGACTTTCGCCCGTTCGGTGCCGCGATGGCAAAACTCTCGACCAATGCCAAGACCATCGAACGGCAGGACGGCACCACCGTCGATCTGGCGTTGGCACTCGACAAGAAGCGGCGCATCGACACCGCCTTTGAAATCTATCTTTGGCTCTATCAGGCGATCACCGGCCCGGAAGATCGCCAGAAGCTATATCGCGAGTTCTCGCCCGGCTTCTTCGACCTGATCGTAATCGACGAATGCCATCGGGGCAGCGCGGCGGCGGATTCGGCCTGGCGGGAAATCCTTGACCATTTCTCCGGCGCGACGCAGATCGGCCTCACCGCCACGCCGAAGGAAACCGAATACGTCTCCAACACCGACTATTTCGGCGAGCCGGTTTTTACCTATTCGCTGAAGCAGGGGATCAGCGACGGCTTCCTCGCGCCCTACAAGGTCATCAAGGTTCACATTGACCGCGACGTGGAAGGCTATCGCCCCGAGCTCGGGCAGCTCGACCGTGACGGCAACGAGGTCGAGGACCGCATCTACAACGCCAAGGATTTCGACCGGCACATCGTGCTCGACGACCGCACGGTGCTGACCGCGAAGAAGATCACCGAGTTCCTCAAGGAAAGCGGCGACCGTTTCCAGAAAACCATCGTGTTCTGCGTCGACGAGGAGCACGCCGCGCGGATGCGGCAAGCACTCATCAACGAGAACGCCGATCTGGTCGCGGAAAGCCAGCGCTATGTCATGCGCATCACCGGCAGCGACAAGGAAGGCCAGGATCAGCTTGGCAATTTCATCGACCCAGAATCGAAGTATCCGGTGCTGGTCACGACCTCGCGGCTGTTATCAACCGGCGTCGATGCACAGACCTGTCGCTTGATCGTGCTCGACCGCGCGGTGGGCTCGATGACGGAGTTCAAGCAGATCGTCGGGCGCGGCACCCGTGTCCACGAGGACACCAAGAAGTTCTATTTCACGCTGATCGACTTTCGCGGCGCGACTAGCCATTTCGCCGACCCGGAGTTCGATGGCGATCCGGTGCAGATTTACGAGCCGGGCGATGATGATCCGATCGCCCCGCCCGACGAAACGCCGCAGGGCGACGACGATGCGATCCCACCAACCCCGAGCGAGGACGAAATCGTGGTCGATCAACCGGGCGTGCTGCTGCCGTCCAGCGGTGGTGGTGGTCCACGCAAGGTCTACGTCGATGGCGTCGGCGCGCGCATCCTTGCCGAGCGCGTCGAATATCTGGACGAAAACGGAAAGCTTGTCACCGAATCGCTGCGTGATTTCACCAAGACGGCGCTGAAGAAGCGCTTTGCCAGCCTCGACGACTTCCTCAAGCGCTGGAAATCTGCGGAACGCAAGCAGGCGATCATTGAGTAGCTGGAAGCTGAGGGTCTGGCGCTCGATGCTGTTGCCGACGAACTCGGCAAGAACCTTGATCCTTTCGATCTGATCTGCCACGTCGCCTTTGACAAGAAGCCGCTGACGCGCCGTGAGCGCGCTGACAACGCGAGGAAGCGCGACGTGTTCACCAAATACGGGCCACAGGCCCGCGCTGTGCTAGATGGGCTGCTGGAGAAATACCGCGACGAGGGCGTGCTCAATCTCGACGACGCCAACGTGCTGAAGGTGACGCCTTTCACCGCTATGGGCAGCGTCGTGCAACTCATCAACGCGTTCGGCGGAAAGGAGGGCTTCGAGAAGGCCGTCCACGAGATGCAGGACGCCCTCTATCAGGAGACCGCATGACCAAAGCCGCTTCATCGCGTCGCCTTCGCATACCGGTGCGTTTCCTCGACGGCATTTGGGAATGTGCCTTGGGTGGCGCGGTCCCGGTCAAGAATGGCGCTGAAGCCGAACTTGTAATTCAACGCACTTCGATTTCGGACAAGACCTTCCTTGAAACGATGGAACACAAGGGAAGGCACAAGGTCCTTGATGAGGAGACACCCCTACTGGTGTGTTTGACGATAAAGCCGGAAAGCCCGCCTTCAGACACGCTTAGGCCGCTTCTGAAATCGTACACCAGCTTTCGGGGTACGATCGCGACCACATTCCTCGATTATTGGAATCCCGGAACGATTGCCTTCGTCGAAGTGAAGCTCGCCGGCCCAGACACCAAGCAGGCTCGGCTTTTCGGCACGGATCGGGGCGGCCTTTGGCTCATGACAGAAGGAGTCGAGGCCGTTGGTCTAGCCTCTACGACAGTTGCGTTGCCGCCCGATATTTCTGACAAGCCGGTTGCCAGCCTCAACCACGCCTACACGAAGCTGTCCGAAATTTTTGAGACCTGGCGGATTTCCCACACGGGAAACATTTACGCCCGCGTCCTTTATCAGGAACGCAACGGCACTTGGTATCCGCTGGACATTCTGCGGAACAAGGCGCTGGAGAAGCAAGAACTGGAAATCGCCAAGAGCCTTTGGGACGACTTCATGGCCAAAATGACAATTCAGCAAAGCCCGAGGAGCGGCAGCAACGCATGATCGTTCGCACCACCGTCAAATCCATTCAGGACATCATGCGTCAGGACGTCGGCGTTGATGGCGATGCGCAGCGCATCAGCCAGCTCACCTGGCTATTCTTTCTCAAGATCATCGACGATCAGGATCAGGAACTCGAACTGACCAAGGATAATTATCGCTCACCGATCCCGAAGAAATTCCAATGGCGCGCTTGGGCGGGAGACCCCGAGGGCATGACCGGGCAGGGGTTGCTTGATTTTGTTAACGACGAGCTGTTCCCGGCGCTGAAGGATTTGAAGCTCACCGGCAAGCCCGGCGATCGCCGCCGCGTCGTGCGCGACGTGTTCGAGGACGCCTACAACTACATGAAGTCCGGCCACCTTATCCGGCAGGTGGTCAACAAGATCAATCAGGTTGATTTCAACAACCTCGACGAGCGGCGGCACTTCGGAGAGTTCTACGAACAATTGCTCAACGACCTGCAATCGGCCGGCAATGCGGGTGAGTACTACACGCCCCGCGCCGTCACCGCTTTCATGGTCGATCGCATCGACCCGCATCCGGGCGAAATCCTGTTCGATCCTGCCTGCGGCACCGGCGGGTTTCTCACCTGCGCCATTCGCCACATGGAGAACGAGGGCTATGTCCGCACACCGAAGCAGCGCGAGAAAATGGAGGGCAGCCTGCGCGCGGTGGAAAAGAAGCAGCTTCCGCACATGCTCTGCGTCACCAACATGCTGCTGCATAGCATCGAGGACCCGAGCTTCGTGCGCCACGACAACACGCTCGCCCGGCCGCTGATTTCGTGGAGCAAGGACGAGCGCGTCGATATAGTCGTCACCAATCCGCCCTTCGGTGGGCGCGAGGAAGACGGCATCGAGAACAATTTCCCGACCTTTCGCACCAAGGAAACGGCCGACCTGTTCCTCGCGCTGATCGTGCGGCTGCTCAAGAAAGACGGCCGCGCTGCCGTGGTGCTGCCCGATGGCACGCTGTTCGGCGAAGGCGTCAAGACGCGGCTCAAAGAACATTTGATGGAGGAGTGCAACCTCCACACCATCGTTCGCCTGCCCAATTCCGTGTTCAAGCCCTATGCCTCGATTGGCACCAACCTCCTGTTCTTCGAGAAAGGCGAGCCGACGAAAGAAATTTGGTTCTACGAGCACCGCGTGCCCAAAGGCCAGAAGGCCTACTCGATGACCAAGCCGATCCGGCTGGAATATTTCCAGGATTGCATCGACTGGTGGGGCGGCAAGGATCGCAAGGGCCGCGAGGAGACGCCGCAGGCATGGCGCGTGACCGCCGAAGAAGTAAAGGCGCGCGGCTACAATCTCGACATCAAGAACCCGCATGCCGTGGCCGACGACCACGGCGACCCGAAAACCCTGCTTGCTGATCTCACCCGCGCCGAAGCCGAAGCGGTGGGTTATCGCGATCAGTTGAAGGCGATCCTCGCCGAGGCGCTGGCCCGATGAACGCCGAACGCCTGCTAGCGCACTACGAGAAAATCGCCGACGCGCCCGACGCGATTGCGCGACTGCGCCGCTTCATTCTCGATCTGGCTGTGCGCGGCAAACTGGTGCCGCAGGCTCCGAACGACGAACCGGCGTCGGAGCTGTTGAAGCGCATAGCAAAAGAGAAGGCGCGGCTGGTGAAGGCGGGCGAGATCCGAACGCCGAAAGCGATTCCTGCGCTTTCTGAAACACCGTTTGCGATCCCGTCGAATTGGCATTGGTCGCAGCTTGCCGAAATCGGTGTTTTGAGCCCGCGCAACGAAGCGCCCGATGCCTATGAAGCTTCATTCGTTCCGATGCCGTTGATTGCCGCCGAGTATGGCGTCGCAAACCAGCACGAAGTCAGACCTTGGGGCGAGATCAAGAAGGGCTATACGCACTTTGCCGAGGGCGATGTTGGCCTCGCCAAGATCACGCCGTGCTTCGAGAATGGCAAATCGGCCGTGTTCCGAAATCTGATGGGCGGGATCGGCAGCGGCACGACCGAGTTGCACATCGTCCGCCCGCTGTTCGTCAATCAAGATTACATCCTGCTGTTTCTCAAGAGCCCGCACTTCATCGAAACCGGGATTCCGAAGATGACCGGAACCGCTGGCCAAAAGCGCGTTCCGACCGATTATTTCGCGTATTCGCCCTTTCCCCTCCCACCGCTCGCCGAACAACACCGCATCGTCGCCAAGGTCCACGAGTTGATGGGCTTGTGCGACCGATTGGAGGCGACGCGGTTAAGCCGCGAGGCGGTGCGCGACCGACTGACGGCGGCGAGCCTCGCCCGCCTCAACGCGCCCGATCCCGAAATTTTTCGAGAGGACGCCCGCTTCGCGCTCGACGCGCTGCCGTCGCTTACCACACGACCCGACCAGATCAAGCAACTGCGCCAGACCGTCGTCAATCTAGCCGTGCGCGGCAGGATCGTGCCTCAAGACCCAAACGATGAACCGGCAGATTTGAGTCCAGTAAACTGTGACGACGGGCCTGAGGCTATTCCTTCAACGTGGCTTTACACACGCTTGGTCAATCTGTTGGCGGAAAACACCCAAAACGGTTATTCGCGCAAACCGGATGAAGCACACAATGGAATCCCGATCCTAAGGATCAGTGCGGGCACTGTGCGACGTGATGGCGTTGTTGCCGAGGAGGAGCACAAATTAATTAGCGGGATCGACCACAGAGCACGCCTTCAATATGGATTGAAGTCCGGCGATCTTCTCGCTTGCAGATTTAATGGCAACAAGGCGTTTGTCGGAAGATTTACGATCTTCAAGGATTATCTCGGCCTCCAACCAATATATCCCGACAAACTTATTCGCGTTCGTATTTCGCCAAAACTTGCTACGCCCGAGTTTTTGAGGCTTGCGAGCGACACGGACTTAGTTCGAACCGAGGTGGAGGCTGCGTGCGCAACCACGGTCGGCAACTGGGGTATTAGCGCTTCAAACCTCAAGGATGTTCGGTTTCCGCTCCCACCGCTCGCCGAGCAGCATCGTATCGTTGCCAAGGTCGATGAGTTGATGGGCCTGTGCGACCGGCTGGAGGCGAGCCTCACCGCCGCCGCTGCTACCCGCCGCCGCCTGCTCGACGCATTGCTGGCCGAGGCGCTAGTGCCGATCGAGAATCGCGGAATGGAGGCGGCAGAATGACTCTCGCAATCGCTGAGGCCGAAGCCATCCTCCGGTCTCGACTTGGCGAACCGGCCAAGCCGCCCACGGACTATGTGGTCGGCTTCAAGACGTTATCGGACAAGGTGCTTGCCATCCATCGTGAAGCCAACGAGACACGTCTCTGGTTCCAGCCGCCCGCGCCGCCAAACCTCGACGGCGTGCGCCCGATGGCGGGCCCGTCAAACGGGAACTCCAATATTAACGGGCCGCTATTGCCGCTCCGTGCGCCGACGACGCTCCGTGTCGAGGTGGAAAGTGGCGACGCTCTGAACAGGTTTCTCGACTGGTATGCCGGTCCTGCAAAAGTCGCCAGCACGTTCTTCTCCGCCGCCGCCATTGATCCGCGCGCTTTCCGCGAAGCGTTCGCGCGCTTCCAGGCGCTCATCACGGCGAGGTCCGGCCATGCCTTCACGGACTTCCAGGAAGGGCTTGCGGCCGTATGGGAGAGCTACAAGCCGCGCTTGCGCGACCACGCGCTCGGCTTGCTACGCGCCGGAGAGTGGTCGGAAGCCGATATCGGTTCGGGTGCGATCCTGAATCGCATGATCGAAGCGATCGAAATTCAAGACAGCCGGAGCAACCTCACCAACAATCTCGTCTTCTGGCAGAACCGCTATGGCCATGCCAACCGCGATCATCGTGCCTTGCTGGAGGCTGCTTCCAATCCGAAGCTGCGTCGCGATGTCGAGGGGCTGCTGTTCGGCCTCTTTCGCGGCGACGCCGATGAGGGCGGGACGTTCGACCGGCTCAGCGAATTGACAGGCGGCAAGTATCCGCTCCTCGCATACATCTTTTTCCTTAAGGATATGGATCGGTTCATGCCGATCCAGCCAACTGGGTTCGACCGCGCCTTCCGCACCCTCGGCATCGACTTTTCGACCCTTCGCCAATGCAGTTGGGAGAATTATTCAACCTACAACCAGACGCTTGCTGCGTTGCAGCCGTTCATCGAGGCGTCTACCGGCCTGAAAAATGTCCGCCTTGTCGACGCGCATTCCTTCTGTTGGATTTTCTCGACGCTTCTGAAACTGGAAGCGGAAGGCTCGATCGCGAAGGCGGCAGGCGGCAAGGATGAGGGACGTATCCTTGGCGGACGCGAGAAGTCCATCATCGCGATGCGCCTTTCGGTCGAGAACACCGTCAAGAATGCGAACGGGCAAATCGTTCAGCGCATCCTAAAGAACAAGGAACTACGGATGAGCTCGGCCGATCTGGAGAAGCTCATCGCTTCCTTGCTCGATCTTCAGGACAACCGCTGCGCCTTGACGGGTATCCCGTTTCAGTTTCTCAGCTTGGAGGTCGATAAGAAGCTCTTGCCCTCGCTCGACCGCATCGACAGTGCAGGGCACTACGAAGAGGGCAATTTGCAAGTCGTCTGCCAGTTCATCAATTTCTGGAAGGCCGACAGCGATAACGCCGAGTTTCAAAGGCTTCTGATGCTGGTTCGTGGCGTTGAGGTGGCGGAATGAGTACTCCCGGGGCTGGGACTGGTATGAAAAACACGGAACTGCAAGAGCTTG
>Ga0233440_1000946_pt1 | contig 28838 bp, 14 predicted proteins | sample SI_123_September_5_FD_182791 | JGI IMG/M metagenome (GOLD analysis project Ga0233440, IMG submission 182791) | Seawater microbial communities from Saanich Inlet, British Columbia, Canada - SI_123_September2016_120_MG | ecosystem: Environmental > Aquatic > Marine > Inlet | place: Canada: British... | reverse complement strand
TAAAATATAATTAAAATAAATCAGTGTGTTGCGTTAATATTTGACAGAAAATTAGTTGCTTGTATAATCGCGCATCTACATTTTAGGCGCGTAACTCAGTTGGTTAGAGTGTCACCTTGACATGGTGATTATCTATTAGTAGAAATAGATGTAACTAGATGAAATGCAATAATAAAAGCCGTTTTATATTGCATTAAGACGTAATAAATCGTAACATTTCAAGTATTAAAATACTTTAGTTAACGATTGTAATGTCCCAAATAAGGAATTTTGGTTGAGTGGTACAAACTCAGTACGATCCTGGGAAGTAGTACAAATGCAGTGTGATCCTGAGAAGTATCAATAGTTGCAAAAGGAAATGCAGCACCTGAATTTTCAACATACTGATATTAAAATAGAAAATCCGCACAAACTTATGCAACTATTAATAGTACAAACGCAGTGTGATCCTGGGAAGTAGTACAAACGCAGTGTGATCCTGAAAAGCGGCACAAGCCCAGTAAGATTGTGATACAGATGGAGAGCGAACTCAGCGAAACTGCGTTGATATGCACACCGTTCGGTGTACAATGTTATCATGATAAACACACTATGGGGAAAGGTTAATGGCTACCATTCAAACTAGCATGAGACTAGATGAAAAGCAGTTTTCAGAAGCAAAGGAAATCCTTTCTCATTTGGGACTGAACTTCACTGAGGCAGTTAATATTTTTACGAACATGGTTGTTCTGAATCGAGGGCTTCCATTCGATGTGAAAATCCCTAATCAGGAAACGGTTGCGATTTTGAAAGATATTCGCAAGGGTGAAGGTCTTGAAGAGATCACGCTGGATGATTTAAAAAAAGATTCCTCTACTAAATGAGGCGGTTGTACCGTCACAAGCAATTCAAAAAAGACTTTGCGAAGGTAAGGTTGAGTGATCCTCATATGGAAAAACTTTTTCTGTATGTGGGTTCATTGCTTGAAGAAAAATCACTGCCTCATGAGTCGAGGGATCATGCTTTGACCGGGGAATGGTCAGATTTTAGGGAGTTTCATCTGGGTGGGGATGTTCTTGTGATCTATAAGCTAGAGCAAAGCAGCATCTGTCTAAGCCGAATTGGCTCGCATGCACAACTTTTCAAGTCTATGTAAATCTATCTTGCGAAGGAAAGTATCAGCTTTGTCAATCAGTGAGTAGCCTCATATTTTAGGGGTTAATGATTGGATAGGATAGTGATCACAGAATGTAAGTTTTCCTCAATTTGCTAGGCACCATTCAGCCATAGATAATGGTAACTATGAATATCACTCTAGAACATGTTCGGTTTGAGTCCATTCTCTGCAAGCTTGATGACTATGTTGTACGAAAAGAGGGGCACAATCCGCTGCTTGATGAGCTGACCGGCATCATCTCCGAAGAGTCAGCTAGGATGCTGCTCTATCTTCACCCCATGTTGGTTTCTCCATTACCTGGGAATGGTGGTACCAAGCAAATGTACCAGTTCCTATCTGGGTTACAGAGCTATCTACTGGCTCGATCTGTCGTAGATGGTCGCGAGGTACCCGTGTTGGTTGTTGATAAAGTCCCGGTACCCAACCCTCAAATGATCAACCAATTGTTGTCTAGACCACTGTTGTTGGTTAGTGATGAGCAACTCCTCAAGCAGTGGGATTATTGGCGAGAGGTTAACCCAGATCAGCTGGCAGATATCGGGACAAGAATGAAGCTGAAACAAACAGAGGCCAAGTTGATTGGGCTTACCGAATCAAGAGTCAGGGCTGTTCGACGAAATGCAAATCCAAGTTGGAAGAAGAGTGGTGGATCCAATGGAGCGAAGCCGTTGTCACAATCCAGCCTGTTAGATGAGGAGGATGGCGATGAAACCGGTGATTAGCGCTGTATTTCAGTTTCCAGTAATCGATTTTGTGAATGATTATTTCCTATCCATCTAGTCGAGATTTTATCGACAACTCTCCAGATCCGAAACAAACAGAAAAGTGGTTTAGGGCGGCTAGAGAATGGATGCCAGTACCTATGGACTGTAGTGGGATTTTTTATATTGCTGATAAATTGCTACAACTGCGACCAAAGATCGAATTTCTTGATCCAAATACCCATCAACAACTCAATTCGTTGTATGACTGGGCAATGCAGATGAAAGCGCTATCTTCTGTACATCCCTGGAAAGAGGATCAGCGTCTTTTTGAAGCCAAACCACCACTTGGAACATTGAATCGAGAATATTTTGATCAGAACCAAGTTCCATTATGGTCAGTTTTGGTGGTGGATGACTCCGGGATCGGACAGAGAGACCAATTCCGATTTTATCGAAATGTATTGGTTCACTACTTGATTACATTCGCCCAGGTTAAGCGGTTCAGTGTTAAGCTTGATCCAGCGTTCAAAACTAATCTGTTGATTTCTCGATCTACAGGTTTACTGCAGATACTTCCCCATCCAGAGCATCAAAATCGTCTGGGGCGTGGTAAACAAGAGGTCACTGTTAAGATGCTCCAGCGATGGCTGGAGTGGTTATGTAGAAAATCTGATTATGATCCGGTTAACTGGTGTGGCTATGTGTTGCTGCTATTTGAAATAGAAACAGCGCTTTCAGAGGGGAATACCCCTCCATTCTTCCAGCGCCCCTCTGACCATACAAGAGAACATTTGTGGGAAAGTCCTTGGTGGATTTCAGGAGATGCGCTTTCTCTCAATCTTGATACGGATCCATTTGATCAGGGAGAGGAGTTTTTACTCGCAGAGCTGAAACAGGGAGTGGGTGCCAAGTTTAGCCAAAAACTTTATCAAGCCGGCGTCAGCCCTGAAGAGTTTGTTCAAACGGTGGAGCACTGGGTTTCTTTTGAAGGGCTTGGATATAGTGATGTCCAAAGCAGCCCAGTGATCTTGAAATCGATCCTCTCATCTGAGGAATCCTCCTCCAATACTCAGCTTTACACCCAAAATAGCATTGCTACGAGCTATGTTAGAGCAAGAGGGTGGGCTCGCCATCGCCTGCTAGACAAACAGCTTTTCACTACACGATTGTCGCGACCTCCTGCACCGGTTCTCGGATTGCTGTTTGGTGCGATGGATGCACGCTATCTGGGGGGGGATAAAAGCATTTGTGAAACGCTTCACCTCCTGGCTATTGCAATCGTTACAGGAGCTTCACCAGAAGAGATTGTGCAGTTGCCCCGGCTACAGGAAGTTGACCAGGGGCTAAAGCAGCATGGCTCTATCGGTTATGTCCCGTCGGAGAAGATTTGGGTACGTAGGGTAAAGGTTCCTAAGTACAGATCGGTCACTCCCTATCTATTAATCCACGATTTCTTTGGGCTTGGAAAGTTGCTGGATCAGACTGCAGATACATGGTTTATGAGAACGGTAGATGAGCATCAGCTCACCTATCAGGGAGAAATCATTCCATGGCTGAAAAAGGAAGGGGTACCAGAAAAGTGGCTTCGGTTTGATCGATTACCTACCTTGCTAAGGGAATATCTGATTGGAAGAGAAGAGTCCAATCAGCTGTTGGTAGAGACCTTGTTTGGTTCCCAGACCGAGAGTGATATGGGAGGGGTCTATACCGCATTTGAACAGTCAGAGCTGAATCACTTCCTTGAAGAAGAGCTTTCAGGTTTGTATCGGATATTGGTTAGAAATGGATATAAAGCACATAATCATGGGCTGTTTCACTGGAATTTAAACCACAATCCCAGGCTATTGTCGGCTGCCTATGTGGGTAGTGACAGAACTCCAGAACTCAGTCAGGTGAAGCAATTGGTTGAGTTATTACAGAAGAAGCTGGGTGGCTATGAGAGGGCAAGATCCCTTCATAATCAGATCGATTACCACAATTTGTTCACCACCTATACCACGCTGATCTTGTCGGTAGTGAGCGGGTTCCGCAATGTAAAAACACCGATTTTAAACCTGATGATGATAGACCCCGATACTGGTCTGATGCAATTGCAGGAGAAGGATAGGAAGGACAATGCGCATGCAAGGGTGGTCTATCTTCCTGCATCAGTGAGAAGTCTGATCAAACACTATCTAAACCATCTACGCACACTGCTACTGAATCTGCCCTATGAGTATTCTGGAGTGATTGAGGTCCCCATCACCAAACAGAGAGATAGAGCGATACGGCAGCAGTTGAATTTTGATGGATCAGACTACTCGCTCTACCTTAACCGCAACCTTTTTTACCTGGAATTTTCAAAACAGCGTTATCAGTTCACTGAGGTGATCGGTAGTCATCTCGGGACCCGATTGAATTATCTTATAACGGGTGTATGGCCAGCCGATAATGCGGGCAGGCATTTTGTCCGCAGCTATCTTCAAAATCGTGGATGTGCCTCTACGGTGATTTACGCCTTTATGGGGCATTGGAGTGAAGGAGAGGAGTACTGGGGGCCACACTCAGCACTGGATCCCTGGCATTATCGAAATGCAATCTCCCTGTATCTTGACCGACTGCTTAATGATATTGGATTTGATCCAGATAAGGCCTCTTTGTCATGAGTGAGCTGTGGAGAAAAAGTGTCTGGGCTGGTTGGTGCCATCTGGATCGACCGATCATTGAGGTGTCTGAGTGGAAATCCACCAAGTCGCTAGGTGAAGCGGATATCTCTACAGAAAACTGGGAGGTGTTAACGATCATCCACCAGCAAGTTCCCGCACTGCTTACAACTCACAGGAATGCGGCTGGTGGGTCCAGAAGGCCTCTGTTGCTGACAGCAACAGAGGCAGATCGGCTGATGGCGACCATCAAGGGAAGCCTCGATTGGAATAGCCATGGGGTACGCTGTAGGGTGATACAAGTGCTTGAGGTGGGTAATAAACTGGGGCTGTTTTCGGCCGATCTCCCAAAAATACCACTCCCTCCATTGGAGCTGACTCCCTCGCCTTTTCATTACCCCACGTTTGACGCCTATCTGCACCGGTTGCCGAGACTGAAGCGGAGCTTTGTCGCCTCATTGGGGCTGATAGAGCCCATAGATTCCGTTGCCCACTGGGGGCAAATATTCCTTTCAGCAATGCTTTTTGGTGGATTGATGGTCACCGCTAGAATCACGGCTATTCCAGCTGCAATGCGAGCTAAAGAGCATAATGACCCCATCCGCTGGTTGGATCTTCCCAGAGGGAAAAATGAGAGAGGGCATCAGCAACACCCCACACATCGCTGGATAGTAGATCCACTGACGCGTCTATTGCTGGTCCGCTCCATAGAGCGGAATCACGATGATTCAGCATTGGGAAGAGGACAAAAGAGTCATCGTCTGAAGAGAGCGATTAATCGTTATCTCTCCTTGATTCCAGAGGGGTCTCATCAGATCTATGATCTGAGGGCGTTTCAGAAACAGCTGAGCGTCCATCTTCATACCCGAATACCAGCCTATCTTGTGAAGTATGTACGTCAGCAGAATTCTAGTTATACCGTACCGGATCTGGTTTGGCAGCGACTGATGCAGGTGACCGGTTATCCCGATATGTCGCTCTCACTGGCACAGGCCCATAAAGGGCATGGAGTTTCTGTACTTAAACTCTCTGTAGGTGAGGGGGATGAGAAGGTGGGAGATGAGGAGGGTGAACCGTTTTTGCATCTTGACTACGTCCAGTTGATCAATTGTATCGTTGAAAATAGAGATAACTTCAGAACTGCGGTTGAGGTGTGGAGTGTGCAGCATGGTGGTGGAACACTGCTACCCAGTGTGAAGTTGTTGGCCGACTGGATACTGGATTGGCTGACTTTGCCCAACCGCCATCAAAAAAGAGCTCTAGGGATGGAAGAAGTATATCGACTACTGCGGACAACAGGCAGAAGGCTGGTGGGTTCGATAGGGGATAGTGATCCAGCAACCTTTACGGCGGCTGAGCAGATAGCGCTCTTTCAGTTGATTCAGGAAGATTGTGATAGACGCGAAGAGCGCAGACGGGTCACTGCAGGACTTCTCTCCTGGTATGATTTTCTGGTGTTTCACTGCCAGATTGAGCAGATAGATGAAGAGGATCTCGAGGAGTTCTTGGGTGAGGCCGGGGCTGTCGATGCTAATCTGGTCAAATTCAGTGAGTTTACTCAGGCACAACAGTGGCTTTATACCGAAGCGATCCAGAAATACCGGGATCATGAAGTTGCCGAGGCACTCTGTCTGATTATGGCAGCAGGCTTCTATTTGGGGCTGAGAAGAAGTGAGGTGATTGGAATCCGGGTAGGGGATCTGATTGGAGAGGAAGATCTCTTTTTGTATCTCTCAAATAACCATTTCAGAAGATTGAAGACCATAAATGCAGAGCGGGTGCTGCCCGTTTCGGTTCTGATGCCAGCGCAGCCGTTACAACGATTTCGAGACTGGTTAAACAGGCAAAGAAGAGCTGAAGCTGAAGTGGCAGTTGATGAGGAAGAGGATATCTTTGATATTGACCATGAAGCCCAAAAAAAGAACGTAGATCACTTTTTGTTTCCCTATTTTCAGTCAAAGGGTCCTTCACAAACAAGGTTTACTGGCTTCAATTTGATAAGAGAGGCACTGCAGCGGGCATCACGTGATCCCACCGTCCGTTTTCACCATCTGCGGCATGCCTTTGCCAACTGGACGCTACTACGCTTTGCGGGCTATGAACTGGAACGCTCAGGGGTACCGTTCCCTGTATGGTTGCTGCCGGACCCGCTGGATCGAAAGGCATTGCTACAGGAAGCGATAAGTGTCCGTGAACCTATTCTGGGAAAGGCGCCTACGAACCGGCGTATGCTATTACAGATTACACAGCTGTTGGGCCATGCAAGCAGCTCCATAACAGTGGGCAGTTACATCCATATCATGGATCTGTTGCTAGGGCTTTATATGCGTCGTTTTACACCAGAGTTTAATGCACAACAGCTAATGTTCCTGGTGGAGGGGCGCTCCTATATCAAAGGGAAATTCCTTCGTGAGGATGGAGAGGATCAAGGCCGACTTAGGATGGCGGAATTGCTGGATCAGGAGAGTGATCGTATCATTGCGCTATCTGGAGGGGGGCAATCAATACAGAGACAACCAATCCTCACTCTAAAGTTGCTGTCAAGGCCATTGCCCCATGAGAGGCTACGGACTATCGCCAGCGCACTGTTTCTGCTTGATGAACAGAACAGTCTAGAAGAGGTATCCACTCAGATAGGGGTTAAGCGTAAACGGATTGAACTGTGGGATGAGCGTAGTAAAAAGATCCTCAATCGCAATATTTTTGTCCAGTATCTGCTGAAAAACCGCTACCACCCGAAGAATCTAACGATTCACTGGATGCCCAAGGGTGAGCGACAGAGAACTGTTGCACAGGAGGTTGCAGAGCATCTATTCAGACTGAGAAAGGAGGGAGATTTTCCCCATCTAAAGCCACAGGCCACGAGTAAGAAGATTCATAAGGCATTAGGTTTGATGGTCAATGACTGGGTTTCAGGCACTGCATTGACAGTGGTTTTCACAAAGGTTGAGGATGCAAAAAGCTGGATTTGGCTGCTTGGAAAGATAGGGCTGTCAGATGACCTGGTAGTAGAGCATGTTGCTCTTATAAAGGGTAATTATCTCTCCCCCACAAGCCAAAGGACGTATTGGAGCGATAAGCTTAAAGTAGAGGTGGTAAATAAGACAAGAAATGCGCGCCTGATCACTCAAAAAAAACACTCCAATGGTGAACTGTATATTCGGGTGCGTAGTTCATCCATACATATAGGCTCTCAGGATCGTTCTTCCAAGGTTATTGAAGGAATCCGTCTGGCGCTTGTAGCGGAGTGGATTGATTTTTGAATGTGATTAGTTGACCTTAGCTTGCTCTACCATATCATTACCAATTGAGTGCCGAATGTAATTTTTTATGGAAAACTCTAAGCTTAGGATGGCACTACAATGAGCTTGTCTCAGTGCTTTAAAAATCTGTTTTTCAAATCAGAGCGTAATAGTCTGAGATAAAGGTATGTTTCTGTTTAATAATGTCCGTATTATCATTATAATGTCCTTATGGCTAATAAAAGCGCTCAACAAATCGTCCTTTCCTTGCTGCAGTCAAGCAAGAAATCGTTCTCAGCAAATGAGCTTCTCGCGGCAATAGAAGGAGAAATTAATCCCCGCACCCTGCGACGTTGGTTAACTGTATGGGAAGAGGAGGGGGCAGTTAAAAGAACCGGTAAGAAGAAGGGAACACGATATCGTGGGATTTCTTCCGAACCGTATCACTTTACTTTTTTGCATGCAGTCCCAGAATATCGTCGGAATTCGGTAATGAACCAGATTCGTGATGTATGGACTCATACCTCAACTGCCATCGAAGGCAATACGTTAACTCTTGGCGATACCTTCAATATCCTAGAACTTGGCCTTACTATTTTGGGAAAACCGCTCAAGGAGCACCAGGAGATAATTGGCCATGCAAGAGCGATAGAGCAGATCTACTCGCTAGTGCAGTCTGGTAATCTGATTACAAAGAAACATCTGTTCGAGTTGCATAAAAGTGTACAAACTGAACGTGTCATGGATATTAATAAGCCGATGGGGGGATGGAAGGTTGAGCCCAATGGGTGTAATGCGGTTTCTGCAGATGATCATCCTGTCTATATCGGATATGCACACCCGTTGCATGTGGATATGTTGATGGTTGAGTGGCTAGATGAGCTGAACAGCGCTATCGAGCAGCAAGTTTCTCTCGGCACGGCCGTAGAAGTCTATGCAAAATTACATATTGGTTTTGTACATATCCATCCGTTTTGGGATGGGAATGGGCGGTTGGCCCGGCTTGTCTCCAATATCCCTCTACTTTGCTCTGGTCTTCCGCCTCTGGTAATCGATGAAGCTCGGCGTAGAGAATACGTTCGATCTCTATCTCTCTACCAGATCGAAACAGGGCAGCTTGATAAGTATACTGGTGTGTGGCCTGATGTTGTGCGCTATGAAGATTTTATAAAACTATGCGGAGAGTGTTATCAGATTACTCATAACCTTTTGGCTAATGCTTTAGGGGACCTCTAAGAATCCACCAATTAATAACGAGTAAACTACCAGCTCTGCTGGTGGACTAATAAAAATTGACAGTTCCGGGATTCACCAGAAGGCAGTCTCGGTAGTCGAAAGTATACTGGAAGGAAAATATTATGTGGTCGCCAAGATACTTCATCAGCAGTGTCGGTGTTGATGAAGAGACGATAAAGTGATATGTCGAATATCAAGGACGGAAGGGTTTAGATCAGCTCCGACAGGAGCTGTAATTGCGCGAAGCGCGGTGCAGCCATAGAACCCCGGCTTTAGCTGAGGGAATCTATTATTCAATATCAGCTAATAACTATGCGTAAATTTTTTCTGTAACATTCTGTTACATTAGTTGTAAATTAATTTTATGTTTATATAGTCTTATGAAGGGTGCGTGGATTTTAGCTGACCCGGTTGCAACAGAAGCTATTTTTATGATGGCACCACAAACAGTGCAGGGAAGAGGAACAGTGATTTACCTCGCATCCAACAGTGAAATTTAAGAGATCGCCACCAACGAAGTACTGTTTGGTAACGACCACACCACAGTAGTAATAGTAGAAGATCTACAATCCGGGGGGGAATATGCTAAATCGGGATTTACTGTCTCTTTCAGATGGGCTGTCAATAGCTTGACAGCCATGAAAGTGTTTCCTGGTAGCTTAGGCTGTCCTTTAAAAAGGAAGTCTGGCAATACGGCCATTAGCCATTGAAGTGGAGGGAGTGATGGAATGTTATCATCTCAGTCGTGCCTGTTGGGAATAGCCTCCAACTACAAATCAATTAGTTATAAATATTGGTTTGAAAAATCTGACCCCGTGCGTCCCTGAGATGAGGGTTTTACTAACATTAATTTTCGTCCTCTTAAGCTTCCTTTCTGAAGGTGCTCTCGCCCAAAATTACAGTAATAATGGCAATGAAACGATTACGGATAACTATACCGGACTGACCTGGATGCAGTGTTCAGTGGGGCAAACTTGGGATGGATCGACCTGTAGTGGAACAGCCACCACTCATCCGTGGGATCAGGCTAATGCACTGACAGCAGACTATGCTGGATATAGTGATTGGCGTCTGCCAACACTACAAGAACTGCAATCGATAGTGGATTACACGACCTATGACCCAGCGATTGATGTCACCTCATTCCCCGGGACGCTACCCTCGGGTTATTGGTCTTCGTCGCAGTCTCAAGATCCAGATACTACCCAATATGCGCTGAGTGTCTTTTTTAAAAATGGCAACCACGGCAATGCCAATATGCTCTACGGCAGATATGTTCGTCTTGTGCGAGGAGGACATTTTTTTGGCTCTTTGATGGATAATGGTGATGGGACGGTCACCGATAAAAACACAGAACTGACCTGGATGCAGTGTTCAGTGGGGCAAACTTGGGATGGATCGACCTGTAGTGGAACAGCCACCACTCATCAGTGGGATCAGGCTACTGCACTGGCTACCGATTATGCAGGGCATAGTGATTGGCGATTGCCAACACTACAAGAACTGCAATCGATAGTGGATTACACGACTTGGTATCCAGCGATTGATACCACTTCATTCCCCGGTACGCTACCCTCGGGTTATTGGTCTTCGTCACTACAAGCCAGTAATTTGAGCATAGTATGGGTAACCTCTTTTCATAGTGGCTACGACTTGGGTCACGATAAACTCGGCAACCTATATGTTCGTCTCTTGCGCGGTGGGCAAGTTTTAAATTTAGGGCCAACCGCCAGCGCCGGAGATGACCAGGATATCGATGAGCAGACCGGGGTGACATTAAGCGGTAGTGGCAGCGACAGTGATGGCAGCATAGCCAGCTACAGCTGGAGTCAGAGCGCAGGCCCAACGGTAACCCTCAACAGTAGCAGCAGTGCCGCAGCCACATTTACGGCACCGGCCGTATTAATTCCAACCGATCTCACCTTCAGCCTTACCGTAACCGACAACGAGGGGGGGGATGGAAGTGACAGTGTCATAATAACCGTCAACCCGATCAACACCCTGCCAACTGCCAGTGCAGGAAGTGACCAGGATATCGATGAGCAGACCGGGGTGACATTAAGCGGTAGTGGCAGCGACAGTGATGGCAGCATAGCCAGCTACAGCTGGAGTCAGAGCGCAGGCTCAACGGTAACCCTCAACAGTAGCAGCAGTGCCGCAGCCACATTTACGGCACCGGCCGTATTAATTCCAACCGATCTCACCTTCAGCCTTACCGTAACCGACAACGAGGGGGGGGATGGAAGTGACAGTGTCATAATAACCGTCAACCCGATCAACACCCTGCCAACTGCCAGTGCAGGAAGTGACCAGGATATCGATGAACAGACCAGGGTGACATTAAGCGGTAGTGGCAGCGACAGTGACGGCACCATAGCCAGCTACAGCTGGAGTCAGAGCGCAGGCCCAACGGTCACAATAAATAGTAGCAGCAGTGCCGCAGCCACATTTACGGCACCGGCCGCATTAATTCCAACCGATCTCATCTTCAGCCTTACCGTAACCGACAACGAGGGGGGGGATGGAAGTGACAGTGTCATAATAACCGTCAACCCGATCAACACCCTGCCAACTGCCAGTGCAGGAAGTGACCAGGATATCGATGAGCAGACCGGGGTGACATTAAGCGGTAGTGGCAGCGACAGTGATGGCAGCATAGCCAGCTACAGCTGGAGTCAGAGCGCAGGCTCAACGGTAACCCTCAACAGTAGCAGCAGTGCCGCAGCCACATTTACGGCACCGGCCGTATTAATTCCAACCGATCTCACCTTCAGCCTTACCGTAACCGACAACGAGGGGGGGGATGGAAGTGACAGTGTCATAATAACCGTCAACCCGATCAACACCCTGCCAACTGCCAGTGCAGGAAGTGACCAGGATATCGATGAGCAGACCGGGGTGACATTAAGTGGTAGTGGCAGCGACAGTGATGGCAGCATAGCCAGCTACAGCTGGAGTCAGAGCGCAGGCCCAACGGTCACAATAAACAGTAGCAGCAGTGCCGCAGCCACATTTACGGCACCGGCCGCATTAATTCCAACCGATCTCATCTTCAGCCTTACCGTAACTGACAATGAGGGGGGGGATGGAAGTGGCAGTGTGACCATAACCGTCACCCCGATCAACACCCTGCCAACCGCCAGCGCCGGAAGTGACCAGGATATCGATGAGCAGACCGGGGTGACATTAAGCGGTAGTGGCAGCGACAGTGACGGCACTATAGCCAGCTACAGCTGGAGTCAGAGCGCAGGCCCAACGGTCACAATAAGCAGTAGCAGCAGTGCCACAGCCACATTTACGGCACCGGTCGTATTAATTCCAACCGATCTCACCTTCAGCCTTACCGTAACTGACAATGAGGGGGGCAGCGGAAGTGACAGTGTGACCATAACCGTCAACCCGATCAACACCCTGCCAACCGCCAGCGCCGGAAGTGACCAGGATATCGATGAACAGACCGGGGTGACATTAAGCGGTAGTGGTAGCGACAGTGACGGCACCATAGCCAGCTATAGCTGGAGCCAGAGCGCAGGCCCAACGGTCACAATAAATAGTAGCAGCAATGTGACCGCCAGCTTCACTGCCCCGGATGTATCCACCGCCACCACTCTGATCTTCACTCTTACCGTAACCGACAATGAGGGGGGCAGCGGAAGTGACAGTCTCATAATAACCGTCAACCCGATCAACACCCTGCCAACCGCCAGCGCCGGAAGTGACCAGGACATCGATGAGCAGACCGGGGTGACATTAAGCGGTAGTGGCAGCGATAGTGACGGCACAATAGCCAGCTACAGCTGGAGTCAGAGCGCAGGTCCAACGGTCACAATAAACAGCAGCAGTAATGTGACTGCCAGCTTCACTGCCCCGGATGTATCCACCGCCACCACTCTGACCTTCACTCTTATCGTAACCGACAATGAGGGGGGCAGCGGAAGTGACAGTGTGACCATAACCGTCAACCCGATCAACACCCTGCCAACCGCCAGCGCCGGAAATGACCAGGACATCGATGAACAGACCGGGGTGACATTAAGCGGTAGCGGCAGTGACAATGATGGCACCATAGTCAGCTACAGCTGGAGTCAGAGCGCAGGTCCAACGGTAACCCTCAACAGTAGCAGCAGTGCCATAGCCACATTTACGGTACCTGCCGTATTAATTTCAACCGACCTCACCTTCAGCCTTACCGTAACCGACAACGAGGGGGGGAGCGGAAGTGACAGTGTGACAATAACTGTTAGCACATTAAATCGTGTGCCGGTAGGTGTAGAGACAACGCTGACTACAGAAGAGGAGAGCACTATTTCCGGTCAGGTTAGTGCCACTGATCCAGATGGTGGTCCAATCACCTACAGTCTCGCTTCACTCCCCTCAAACGGTACGGCTAGCGTCTCAATAAATGGTAGTTTTACCTACACCCCGACTACAAACTTCAATGGTGCGGATAGCTTTACTGTACGGGCTGAGGATGAACGAAGAAGTTATACTAATTTAACGGTATCAATAGGGGTTATCTCACTTAATGACCCACCGGCCATATCATCAAACCAGAAGGCCACTGCGCAGGATGGTGCATCCATTACCCTTACCAGTAGTCAGCTCCGTGCCACTGATCCTGAGGGGGATAATATTCACTATCACCTCACTGCTGAACCCACCAATGGCATGCTCACCCTCAATGGTGTGCCAGTCGGAAAAGGGGGGCAGTTTAGTCAGGAGGATATTAACCAGGGCAGAGTAACTTATAATCACGATAGTGCTGGTACCACTACAGATAGTTTCAGTTTTCAGCTAGAGGATGAATTGGGAGATGTTACTCCAGGTACACATATCTTCTCATTCACCATTGAGGTGGTAAATAGTGCCCCTATTGCTGTGTCTGATAACTGGAATACCGATGAGGATACCTCGATAAATACGACACTGCAGGGTAGTGATGAAGATGGGGATACCATCACCTATGAATTGGTTAGTGGCTCTAGTCTGGGTAAAATTGAGCTTCTGGATAATACCACAGGGACTGTTCTCTTTACTCCTGACAGTAATGCATCTGGTCAAAGCAGCTTTCTTTATCGACTTTTTGATGGGGTAAAATACTCAGATACCGCTCGGATTACTGTGACTGTTAATCCAGTTAATGATGCCCCAGTTGTTGAGGAAAGTATGTTGTCAACCTTCCGCGAGACTGCGATGGAAGGCACCCTGGTGGCTTCGGATCTGGACCAGGATTCACTCACCTTTAGTCTAGGCAGTTATCCTGCACGTGGTATTGTTCAACTTACAGAGAGCAGTGGTGCATTTACCTATACACCACTTGCTGGACTCGATGGTCCAGATAGCTTTACCTTCCAAGTCAGTGATGGGAGACTGACCTCTAATTTGGCTACAGTCACCATTGAGGTGGCTGGTGACCCCAGCCTCCCCCCGGTTGCGAATGCATTAAGCTTCTCCCTGTTGGAGGATGAGAAACTGAATGATCAGTTAATTGGAAGTGATTCTGAGGATGATCAACTCAGCTATAAGATCATTGAACCGCCTCTCCATGGCTGGGTACAGGTAACCAATGCCGGTACTGGATCCTTCCGTTATACCCCACATAGTAATTATGGCTCCTCAGCACAATTCGTGGGTAGTTGAGTCGGTTCTACCTGATCCCAGCTGTAGGTGTTGGGCCTGTGGAGGTTGTGGAGAAGGGGAGGAAAGCGGTGGGTAACAGAGAGCAAAGCGACTCTGTTATCCATGGCTTTTCCCCCGGTCTCAGCTTGCTGAGATTTCCATAAATTCACAGGCCTGGTTTTCCAAGAAGAAGAGGTGGTGCATCTCGCCCACTCTCTGAGAAGATGAAGTTGAAAGACTATCTATCAGAGAAAAGGAGGACGAGATGCAGATCAAGACTATCCTCAATCGTGTGCAAAAATTCAAATCTTTTGTGTATGGCAAGGTTCGATTGCTGGGTTGTCGTGAGAATACACGAATAGAGGTGGATGTTGTTCCACGGTCCAATAGCAGACCACGCTGTTCTAAATGTGGCAGGAGCGGCCCCTGTTATGACCACCTGCCAATGAGACGGTTTGAGTTTGTGCCATTATGGGGGGTTAAGGTATTTCTTCTCTATGCCCCTCGTCGTGTGGACTGCCCGAAGTGCGGTGTGAAAGTTGAAGAAATACCATGGGCGTTGGGTAAGCGTCCTTTGACAAAGGCCTACGGATGGTTTCTGTCTGGTTGGGCCAAGCGGTTATCCTGGAAAGAGACTGCCGGGGTCTTTCGCACCTCTTGGGAGAGCGTGTTTCGCTCGGTGGAGATGGCCGTTGAGTGGGGGCGAAAAAACCAGAATCTTGATGATGTTCACTCCATCGGGATTGATGAGATTGCCTGGAAGAAGGGGCATAAATATCTGACGCTGGTCTATCAGATTGATGAGCACTGTAAGCGGCTGTTATGGATTGGCAATGAGCGCAAGACCAAAACACTGCTAAGCTTCTTTCACTGGTTGGGCGGAGAGAGAAGTGGTGAGCTGCAGTATATTTGCTCTGATATGTGGAAACCCTATCTGAAAGTGATTGCAAAAAAGGCCGGGCAGGCGATCCATATACTGGATCGATTCCACATCATGGCCCATTTCAGTAAAGCGCTTGATGAGGTAAGAGCGGGTGAGGTCAAGGAGTTGAAGGCCAATGGATATGAGCCCATCCTGACCAAAACACGCTGGCTGCTACTCAAACGACCAGAGAACCTGACAGAGGGGCAGGAAGTCACGCTGGCGGAGTTGCTGCAATACAACCTGCGTTCAGTACGAGCCTACTTGCTCAAAGAGGATTTTCAGCAATTTTGGAGCTATGTCTCACCTTATTGGGCAGAACGATTTCTAGAACAATGGTGCAAGAGGACCATGCTCTCGAAGATTAAACCGATGAAGAGAGTGGCGCAGATGCTACGTAACCACAAACCGCTACTACTCAATTGGTTCCGGGCCAAAGGGCAGCTGTCCAGCGGAGTTGTGGAGGGTTTTAACACCAAGGCAAAACTGACCACCAGAAAAGCATTTGGCTTTCGCACATTTCACGGCGCAGAAATCGCTTTATATCATACACTTGGAAATCTGCCTGAACCGGACTTTACCCACAAATTCTGCTGAAGAGCCGTAATTATCATGGATCAGATTGGTTCAGTTATGTGGTTGATGATGGAAACTCTGAATCATCCTCTGCAGTGGTTGAGCTGGCTGTAGTACCTTTCAATGATGCTCCTACCATTTCAGGGGAAGCTTCAACTATTGCCAATGTTAATGAGCTTTACCAGTTTATTCCTCAGATCAATGATGCTGATGATGATCTACTGGCGATTAACATTGAGAATCTCCCTCAGTGGGCCAGCTTTGATGAAAAAACCGGGGCCATATCCGGTACACCGACTCTGCAGGATTTGGGAAGTTATTCCGATATCCGTATCAGTGTGGCGGACCATGTGGAGCAGGTCTCTATTTTACCTTTCAGAATAACTGTATTGGGTGATGCGCCTGTAGTCACTAACAGTCCGGAACATGGGAGTTATAAAGAGGCGCAGATGGTAACGCTCACCTGCCACACTACTACTGACGTAGCCTGTGATATCTACTACACCCTTGATGGTAGTACTCCAACGGCATCCTCTAACCGTTATACCACCCAGATCCAAATTGAGCAGGATAGCGTTTTGAGATTCTATGGCATTAGTGCGGGAAGCCCGAATGGTGATGTGGTAATGGCGATTTACCAGATTGATACGCTATCTCCTACAGTAGAAATTCATGCTCCAGTAGAGGACCATACACTCGATCAGTTTACTGTAGTCAGTGGTGTTGCTGCAGATGTTGCCCTGGACCTAGTCGAGCTTCAGATTACCGATGGCACCCTCTATTTGGCACAGCATGAAGGAACTACGACTCCAGAATTTACCCCTAAAGAAAGCTGGGTTTTAGCTACGCTCAATGCCCAAGATGAGAGTTGGCATTATGCAACCGACGGGATCGAATGGCCAGGAGGCAGTTATTCGATTACAGCACGGGCTGTGGACTTTGCAGGAAATCAGAGTAGAGATTCCGTCATCTTCCACTATAAGCTACCCGGAACACAAGCCTATACCCGCCTCTCGATGGAGCTCTCCACCCCTGCGATGAAGCTGGATGGATTGCTTGATGTCAGTGGTAAGTTGACTCGATTGCCAGAGACTGCCATGTCATTGGCAGGTCGCAAAATCACCCTTAACGTCATACAGCCAAATGGCACAACTATTCAGCACCAGATTGAGACCTATGATGAGCAGGGTCATTATCAGATCAGTACTATTGATGATTTCAGTCAAAAGGGACGCTATCAGATTGAGGCTACCTTTACCGAAACCTCATCACTGGCAGCCAGTACAAGCAGTAGCCCACTGTTGGTGGGTGTCAATGCTGGTTATGCTGTATTGGTGCAAGGGCGAATTGATTCAAGAGAAGGGCTGGAATCTCATAACTTGACAGCCAATCGCATCTATAGTCATCTGCTCAATCGTGGACTGCTGCCAGAGAATATTCGCTACTTCAATTTTGATACAAACCAAAGTGGTGTTGATGCCCTCCCTACGGTAGAGGGGATACGAGAGGCGATTGAAGTGTGGCCACGGGAGAAGATGAATGGTTCTCCTGCTCCCCTTACTGTTGTAATGGTTGACCATGGTGATGCAGAGACCTTCTTCGTTGATGGTGAGAACCAGGTCATCACCCCGGAGATTCTGGATCGCTGGTTCGATACCCTGGAGAGATACCTTAGTGAAGAGGCGGCCGCTGAATCGAGAAATATCGTATTGGGTTCCTGCTACTCAGGCAGTTTCATCCCTGCACTCTCCTCACCTGGGCGTGTGGTTATTACCAGCGCATCTGCGGATGAGGTCTCTTATAAGGGACCAAAAGAGTGGGATGAGGCTACCAATTCTCCCATTCGCGTAGGGGAGTTCTTCCTAGAAGAGTTATTCAAGAAGCTGGGCAAGGGTAAGACGGTACGTAAATCGTTTGTTGATGCCACCAGGAAGACGGAGATCTTCACTCGGCGGGGTGGTCTATCGACGAATAGTAGCAGCCGTTTTCTGGACCAGGCGGTACAGCATCCACTACTGGATGATAACGGGGATGGTGAGGGGAGCAATGAGCTAGATCAGAGAGGCGATGGTGCGGTTGCTTCACAACTCTACCTTGGGACAGCGGGAGGCGTAACCGGAGATGCTGAGGGGACAGTCACTGAGGTGGAATTCAGTGGATTGACTGAGACCCTCTACCTCTCTAGCCAGAAGAGTAGTGCTCAGCTCTGGGCGCAGAGTGAGGATGACAGTCAGATCGCCTCTGCATGGGTAGAGGTACGAGCCCCTGGTAAGAAATTGGAGCCGCTCAGTGGGACGGGGCAGGTGACCAATGAGTTACCTCGTGAGTTGGCACAGCTAAATGGGGATCGTGGACGCTGGGAGGTTAACTACGACAGTTTCAGTGAAAGTGGTCAATATGAGATCTACTACTTCCTACGTGATGCAGAGCGTGGCGGTGTTTCACCACTAAAACGTAGTGTGGTCTACAAAAACCGTAAAGGGAACCTGGCACCAGAGCCTTTTGCATTGCTTGGCCCCAGTTATGGAGAGAAGCGTAATACAGTACTGCGTTTTGATTGGGAGAATGCAAGTGACCCGGAGGAGGACTCAATTAGCTACAATCTGATTGTGGCAAAAGACCGTTACTTCCGCCAGATTATTTGGCGTGCAGAAGAGCTTACCAGCTCATCGACCGCTATTGATGAGGCTGCTTCACTAGAGGATCTCAGCAGCTACTTCTGGAAGGTGGAGGCAGTTGATCCATATGGTGCAATGGCGACCAGTCGTACTACAGGCTACTTCTATACTGATAACACACAGGGAGTACCCGGCATTGTTCAGGGTGCGCTCTATGATCAGGACACCTTTGACCGCCTGGCAGGTGCCACCATCCAGTACCCCGGTATCAATGGTCTGGAGCAGGTGGTCACCGAGCTGAATGGAAGCTATCAGCTGGTTGCAAAAGCTAGTGATCAGGTTGTGCTGGAGATCTCGGTAGGTGGTTATGATAAACGCAGTGTAACAATCAACGATGTGGTATCAGGTGAAGTCATTCACCATAGCTACGGACTCTCAGCAGGGCCATTGGCTGCTGAGGATATAGCAACAGAGGTAGATGAGGATCAGCTGCTGGATATTACCCTGGAGCATTCAGGTAGCGGGTATGCAGAGCCATTAAACTACACTGTGATACAGCCTGAGCACGGCACTGTAAGTGTGGTAGATGCGGCAGCTGGCTTGGTCCAGTTTCAGTCTGCACCGCACTATAGTGGTAAGGATCGATTTACCTTTGCCATCAATGATGGAATTCACGATTCCAATGAGGCAGAGGTGCTCATTACCATCCATCCTGTCAATGATGCACCAGTACTGGATGGCAGCGGAACGCTTTCGTATCTGGAACTAGATCAAGGGGGATCAGAAAATCCTGGAGTGTCGGTTATAGAGATTTTGGGCGATGCACTTACTGACCCGGATGGAATCTCTCTGGAGGGTATAGCAATCACCAGTATTGGAGCCGGTGCAGGAGAGCTACAGTTTACCCAAGACGGGGGGGAGAGCTGGAACAATGTAGCTGGGGTCGATACGCCCCACCCGTTTTTACTGGCAGCTGATCCTGACATACGGCTGCGCTTTGCTCCTGAGAGTAGTTTTGTAGGAGAAACTGTAGTTACCTTCCATGGATGGGATCGAAGTGTTGGAATCTCTGGTGAGGTAGTGGCTAATGCATTCTCCTATAGTGAAACCGGTTCACTTAGTGAAGCATCTGCACAGATGCACATTGAGGTGGTTGCAGCCAATCAGCCACCTGTTGCTAATCCAGTTACTACTGAAACCTATGAAGATACCTCTTTCGAAGGAGCTATGTCTGCAACGGATGCTGGCGGTGATCTGCTTACCTATACCATTGTCGGTAGCCCCTCCAGAGGTAAGCTACGTCAGTTAAGTAGTACTGAACCAGGATTTATCTACACGCCGTCAGCAGACTTCTATGGTAGCGATCAATTTACATATCAGGTGAGTGATGGACGGGATGTCTCTAATATTGCAACGGTATTGATTGAAGTCACTGCGGTAAATGATGTGCCGGTTGCAATCGGCGATGACAATCTATCAACCTATATCAATAGCCCCATTGCCCTCAATCTAAGGGGTGAGGATGTAGAGGGTGACCAATTGATCTTGAGTATTGTCACTCATCCTGTGAATGGCACTTTGAGTCGGTTGGATGGAGGATGGATCTATCAACCCAATATAGACTGGTCTGGACTTGACCTGCTTACTTTTGAGGTAAATGACGGCTTAGCAACGAGTAAGGCTGTGCAAGCGGTGGTAGAGGTGTTCCCCGAGCCCAACATACCGCCGGTAGCGGTAACTGGTTTGAGCTTCTCAACAGAAGAAGAGACCCCTTTCACAGGCAAGCTTCAGGGGTTGGATCAAAATGGAGATGCGCTCAGTTTTCAATTGGTAGCTAATGGGCAGAAGGGGCGTGTTGAGGTTACGAATTTTGGAACCGGTGAGTTTGTCTACACCCCTTATCTCAATAGTAATGGGAATGATCAATTCTACTTCAAGGTTTCCGATGGAGAAGATCACTCTGCATTGGCCTCCGTTGAGGTACAGATCACTGTAGTCAATGATGCCCCTGTGATTAGTGGAGCCCCTCCATTGATAGCAAAACCTGGTGAGGAGTACCGGTTTCAACCACAGGTCGACAATGTGGACGGGGATAGTCTCAGCTTTTCTATTGAGCATCCTCCAGTATGGGCCAGTTTTGATATAGGAACGGGTGTTCTTTCTGGGACTCCAACAGTAGATGATTCCGGTATCACCCGTGCAGTGATGATCACAGTGAGTGATGGTGAATTGAGTGACTCATTATCACCTTTCGATCTACTGACTTTGGCTGATACCAGCAAGCCGTGGACTACTTCTTCTCTATCTGAAGGTGCCTACAAAACTGTCCAGCAGGTCTTGTTACACTGTTTTGATAGTGCAGGAGGGAGTTGCTCTATCTATTACACTACTGATGGCACAACACCTACCCAGAGCTCATCCCTATACAGTACATCAATAGTGATCAATGAGGATACCCAGCTTAGCTACTTTGCAGTGGATGGAGAAGACAATGCTGAAGAGATACGTACGGTAAACTACCAGATTGATGCATCCGTCCCCACTGTAGAGATCACCTCACCGGCAGATGGCCTCTCTGTTGATCAGATCTACTGGGTTTCAGGTAGTACGGCTGATATAGGATCAGGAGTAGTCAAGGTCGAGTTACAGCTAACTGATGGAATAAACTACCTGACTAAAAATGGACTGCGATCCCAAGCAAGTTGGGTGGAGGCGACCCTGGATGAGGGTGGAGGATGGATATATAACACTACAGGTATACCCTGGGAAAGTGGGTCTCAGTACTCAGTGACTGCACGTGCTATAGATCAGGCAGGAAACCAGACTAGCACTGCAACCCTCTTCGGTTATTCCAATAACAACCTGGTGCAGGCATTCAGTGATCTGACACTGGAGGTGCCAAGTCAATCCATTCTGCAGGATGAAAAACTGCGAGTCACCGGTAAACTGACCCGTCTACCTGAGACTCGCATGAGTTTGGCGGGACGAGAGATCCATTTAAGTGTCACCAATGGACGGGGGTTGGAGACAGCGCGGTATACCACAGAGACCTATGATTCCCATGGTCACTACACCTTTGAGCAGGTCAGTGGGTTCCCCAGCAAGGATGAGTACTCCATCTCAGTTACTTTCGATGAGACCAACCTGCTAGCGGGAAGTGTGTCCAGAATCGACCTGCAGGTCAACTCATCTGCCGGTTATGTGGTGCTGGTAGAGGGACAAACTGCAACGGGATCCGTGGATGAGATATCCAACCGTACCACCAATCGTATCTACCAGACCCTGCTTGCACGTGGATTCCATGCAGAGGATATCTATCTTCTATCCCCTCAGAATGGTCAAACAGAGGTGGACGATGCGATCTCAGCAGCTGCACTCCAGAGTACACTTCAGAGCTGGGTGCCTCAGAATCTCAATGCTGCACCTGCACCACTCTATATCATTCTGCTGCCGGCTGGAGAGCAGGGTAATCTCCTGCTGGATAGCTCTGGGTCAGTGCTTACTGTGGAAACATTGATCAGTGATTTGAATGCAATGGAGAAGGCATTAAACAGAACCGCCCGTGCTGAGAAGCGTATTGTGCTGGTTGGGGGTGATAATGGGGGATCATGGATTCCTACACTCTCTGCATCCGGACGTATTATTATTGCAAGCAGCAGTGCCGGAGAGCGTGCTTATCTCGGTCCACTGGAGCCAAGAGGAGATGATGCAGAAGTAGAGGGTAGAGATCTCTTCATTGAAGAGCTGATGATGGAGTGGGGAAGTGGCAGAGCACTTAAACAGGCCTTTATGACGGCCACTGAGAAGGTTGAACAATTGACCCGTATAGACCAGAGAGGTGATCGTATCAACCGCTTCTTTGATAATGCCCTGCAGCACCCACTGCTAGATGATAATGGGGATGGGGTAGGCTCCAATTTCCTAGTTAAGCAGGGAGATGGTGCAAACAGTGGGGATCTATATCTTGGTGTAGGTCAAGGCACATTGGCACTCACTGTACCGACAGGGGTAACCGCAACACAATTCCTTGGTGAGGAGCAGCAGAGCGCAAGGATCTATGTTGAAGCGGATCGTGATAATCCAGAGCTACCGACCTGGTTAGCATTGCGCTCCCCCTCACACACCCTGAAAGTGGGTAATAACCTGCTTGGGTTTGAGACCCTTCCGTTTTATGAAAAGGATGACCAGGGGCGTTGGATGCTCAATCTGGATCAGTTGGATGAACGGGGGCAGTATGAGCTCTTCTACTACCAGGGTGATCTATCCAGTGAACTTCGCTCCCCCTCAGCACGCTCACTGCTTTACCGTAATCGCAGAGGCAACAGCCCTCCAGGAGCGTTCCATCTACAGACCCCGGCTGATCAGGCGGAGCAGCAGAGCGTGTTGGTGCTGGACTGGGGTGATGCCACAGATTCTGAAGCTGACCCAATTAGCTATACGCTGACCATTGCAGAGGATGCTGATTTCAGAACAGTGGTCTATCGTCAGGAGGAGATTGTTGCCTCGACCACCCATGTGGGTGAAGAGGCGGGCCTTGAGGATCTGACCCACTACTACTGGAAGATTGAGGCGGTTGATCAGTATGGAGCGGTCAGACAGAGCAGTGAGGTATGGGGCTTCACTACAGACAATACCAACGGTGTGCCCGGTATTGTCCAGGGAATTGTCTTTAGTAATAGTGACTTCTCCAGAATTGGGGGCGCAACTCTCAGTCTTGGTGGTACCACTATCTCCACAGAAATTGATGGAAGCTTCCTTGCCTCGCTTCTACCCGGCACCTATACCCCGACAGTAGGGGATGGCACCAGTACAATAAATATGAGCATTGGATCGATCCAGATAGCTGCCAATGAGACTGTATCATTTAATATCAGTATCGAGGTAGACAGACTGGTGGCATACCACAGTAGTCGAAGTGTTAATGAAGATCAGTCTGTTAAGGGGATATTTGATGCAGACCTTCCATATGGTTTTGTGGGTGACTTTGTGATTGATCAACAACCTGTGAAGGGGAAGGTCACCATCCTTGATGCACGGGTAGGCAGTTATCGTTATCAGCCCAATAAGAATGTAGCCGGGGAGGACTCATTTACATTTATCGCCTCTGCAGATGATGGGAAGGTATCTAATAGTGCAGCAGTGAGCATCCATATTGGACCGGTGAATGATGCCCCTACCATCAGTGGTAGCCCCAATACTGAGACCAGGCAGGGAGAGCATTACAGCTTCATCCCAATGACCATCGATCCAGACCCCAGTGACACCCTCACCATCAGCGTAGAGAACCTACCTAAATGGGCTACCCTCAATCCAGATAGTGGAGCCATCAGTGGTATCCCAAGTAATAGTGACGTAGGCAGCTACCCTGGAATCACCCTAAGCGTGAGTGATGGAATAGAGACCATCCAATTGCCAGTTTTCAGTATCGAGGTTAGCAACATCAACGATGCCCCAACCATTAGTGGCACCCCAACAATCGAGATCAGCCAGGGTAAGTACTACAGCTTTACTCCCCAAGCTAACGATCCAGACCCTAGCGACACCCTCCAGTTCCGTGCCGAGAACCTTCCCCTCTGGACCAGCCTTGATCCTCAGAGTGGAGAGATCAGCGGCACTCCAGAAAATAGCGATATTGGCCACCACAGCGACATCCGCCTGTTTGTTAGTGATGCTGTTGAAGAGGTCGCACTCAAGACATTCAGTATTGAAGTGATTAGTATACAACTGTCAGCAGCCAATAATGCTCCACAGATCTCTGGAACACCAGTTAATACAGTAGAAGCAGGGCAGAGCTACACCTTTACAATAACAGCAACTGACGTAGATGAAGATAGTCTGACGTTTAATGAACAGAGTCTCCCCGGATGGTTAAGTTTTAATATCTTACCAAGTAGTGCAACACTGTTAGGTAGACCTACCGAAGATGATGTAAAGACCTACGAGAATATATTGATCAGTGTTACGGATGGTGAAGCGACAGATACACTTGGCCCATTCACTATAGAAGTAACTTCGGCTACTGCTATGCTGCCGATAACGACATCTTTAACACAAGGCTGGAATATGATGCATTTTATAACGCAGAGTACACCTACAGAGATTAAACAGCAGGTACCAGAGATTGAAGCAATCTGGGGCTTCCTAAACTGTGATAAGAAGTGGGAGTATGCGATTTTTCAACCAGATAGTACGACTCCAATTGCAACTGAAGGGCTCACTGTACTTACACCAGGACAGGGATATTGGATCAAGCTTCAAGACAGCGTAGATCATGCTGAGGTAACGCTAAGTGGAACTGCTGTAACTACACCAATTACACTAAAAACAGCCTCCCTCTATCCGGGGTGGAATAGTGTAGGTGTAACAGAGAATGTGGTCATTTCACAAACTGCAATTCCTGATGAGATCAGTTCGATCTGGGGATGGGAAGGGTATTGGGTGAGTTATGTGGATGGTGTACCAACATTCCTCAATAGCCTACAGAGTCTTGATCAGAATCAAGGCTACTTTATCTACAGTGATCAGTTCTTTAGTGGTACTGCCAGTTGCAGTGGGCAGTAACCTGTTTATGCCAACTGTTCCTAGGTCTGTCACAGCCATGCATGTGACAGTGGTAAGGTAATGAGGATTTTGTAGGGTACTGTCAAGTTGGCGAAAGAAGCAACAATGAAGTAGTCTGACGTGATGGAAAACAAAAGCATTTAACATGGTTTTCGCCATCCAGGTGAAATAATCTCACATGCTTTATGACTCTATTTCCGATTTACATTAAGTTTTCGGGATATAGAGGAGATTCTGGCCTATCGAGGCATAGAAGTTACCTACGAATCCATCCGTCAGTGGTGTCTCCATTTTGGCCAGGATTACTCTAAAAGGATTCGGGCGAAGAAGGGGAAATCGGGTGATATTTGGCATCTGGATGAGGTGTTCATCAAGATCAAAGGTAAACAGCATTATCTATGGCGAGCCGTTGATCAGGATGGCGATACCTTGGATATTTTAGTCCAGAGCAGGAGAAACAAGAAAGCAGCCAAGAGGTTTCCCGCAATCTGCTCAAAGGCTTGAAGCACTCTCCCAACAAAATGGTGACTGATAATCTGAAGATCTATGGTGCTGCACATCGTGAACTTTGTCTTTCAGCGATTCATGAAACTGGCCAGTATAAGAACAACCGGTCTGAGAACTCACACCAGAGAACACGCCAGCAAGAACGGCAGATGCGTCGATTTAAATCCGCTGGCCATGCACAACGGTTTTTATCCACACACGGAGCCATCATTAACCTTTCTCGCCATGACCGTTATTTGATGTCAGCTCGTTCTTATCGTGCATTGAGGAATGTTGGTTTTGCAGAGTGGAAGCAATCCGAACTAGAAGCAATGGCCAAAGAGATGGCCAAACACATCAATAGCCAAGAAGACCTTGGACAATTCACCAGCCAGCTGATGAAGACCAATGATGATTTCATCCGAGAACCCATGCCCCAGAGGTTCCTGGTGTTGCCACAATCACAGCATGTGAAAGAACTTGTCATCTCCATCATTTGGCGGATGCTTTTATTGGAAGCTGGCGCTAAAGTTATTTTGATATGGCATCTGTCCTGAGTCAGAGGCTGATGGAGCTAAGAAGTGCTCAGTGATATAGAACTTAACCATTTAGGAGAACAATATAATTCAGGGATGGAATCATAGGTGCGCCTAATTGGGTATCAAAAATTTCTTGTTTTGTCTGGGTTGTTTTGGAGCAAGTCACTAGTTGATCTAGGTTTCTTCGTAATATTTCGTAACATTTCTTGCTGTGTGGTTATTTGCATATATAGTACATACAGTAAGTGTTAGAACTCTAGTTGTCCCTAACTTCAAAGATAGCAATTTGTCTGATTGGGTAACATTAGATGAAGAGATAAGAGAAACAGTGATTTACCTCGAATCTAACAGAGAGACTGATGAGGTCGCCACCAATGAAGTACTGCTTGGTGGTGATTACAGTGCTGTGGTAAAAGTAGTCTTGAAAGTTGATGCATCACTACAGAAGACATCCAAGAAAATTGGGGTAACATGCTGATTTTGAACTTAGTGCCTCAATCAGAAGATCAGTGTTAGCAGCAATCTGCCAGGCTGTATTTTCAATAGTTTCAGTTATCAGAAACCCTATGAGGTTGTTTCGTAATGTTTATGCTTCTAATTGTCTTGGTCACCTGATGGTAAATACACTATGAGGAGATCTTTTTTACTGCTGTTGTTGATAGCCACTTCATTGCTGGCAACTTTTGCAACAGCTGGAAACTACAGCAAAATTGCAAATGATGGTAGCTTACTGCCACTTACTGCTACCTTGGGGAGCAGCCCAAAAGATTGGGCCTGCTCACAGGATCTTGATACGGGTCTGATCTGGGAGGTAAAGACCGATGACGGTGGCCTGCGGGATCAAGATAATACCTATACTTGGTACAATCCAGATAGTAGCACCAGTAATGGTAATGTAGGTTTCCAAAATGGTGGGAATTGCAGTGATTCAGACTGTGATAGCTATGCTTATGTTCAAGCAGTCAATGCAACTGGTCTTTGTGGGGCGAATGATTGGTACCTTCCTACTTCAAATGAACTTAGGGGAGTGGTCTATTGCAGTAATGGCGCCCCTACACCGCTCCCAGAGTGGGGCGGTTGCAAAACCGTTTATGATAATTATTCTGGAACTTATACTGCACCAACAATCGACACAGATTTATTTCCACTAACGTTACCTACGAGTTACTGGACCTCAAAGACAGATTTTGCTGATTTTAGTGAAGCTTGGTATGTCGATTTTGACTATCATTTCTATGGTTCTGCCCCTGGCAGCAAGGGTTATAGTAATGCTGTTCGTTTAGTGCGTAATGGGGACGTTATGAACCGGCCACCGTTTATCTCTACTGCAATAGCTGATCAAGCAACGACACAAACAACGTTTAATGAGAGTGTTGCAACCGAAGTTTATTTTACGGTAGGGGATGTTGACACTGTCGTAGATTTGCTGACATTGACAGTCACTTCTTCTAACACGACCCTCGTGCCGAATGGGAATATGACCATCGGAGGTGGTGGTGCAGATCGTAAGGTAACGATTTCCCCAGCATCTAATCAGAGCGGAAGCACAACTATCACGTTAACGGTAAGTGATGGGTATGCAATTGGTGAGAGCGTGAGCTTTCTCTATTCAACAGTGCGACCAATTCCTCTGCCTTCAATGTCACTCTCTGACCTGGATGGAAAAACTGGTTTTCGCTTTGATGGCGCTCAGAGTGATAGCATGCTGGGTCAATCCGTAAGTGGTGCTGGGGATATCAATAGAGATGGTTTTGAAGACATTATTATAACTAGTGATAATGGTCAATCTGCCTATGTGGTGTTTGGAAAAGAAGGGATTTGGGAGATAACCTCAGACCTTTCTACCCTCAATGGTAGTGACGGTTTTCGTTTGATGCTTGATGATGATGGGAATATTAATGATTCAATTTTAGTGGCTTCAAGCATAGGTGATATCAATGGTGATGGTTATGATGACTTAGGCTTAGGGATATGGGGAACACATTATAACGGTCCATTTTCAGGGTCAGTTTATGTCATTTTTGGCAAAGAAGAGTGGGGTGGTGTTGTAAACCTTTCTACATATAATAACGCCAGTATAGAAGGGTTTAGGCTGGATGGGAGTGAACAGGAGAAATTTGGATCTTTTGTTGATGCTGCAGGGGATTTTAACGGTGATGGGTACGGCGATCTGGTTATCGGAGCAGCATCAGCGGATCACAATGGAGAGGATTCTGGTTCGATTTATGTGTTGTATGGTCACTCAGAGCTGGATCCCTTTCCTCAAAATCTACTCTCATTGAATAAGGCTGTGGGTTTGCGTGTTGATGGTGAAAGTGAGGGTGATTTTTTTGGGGGCACTGTAAGTGGTGTAGGTGATTATAACCAAGATGGATTCGATGATGTCATGGCAGGCTCATCAACTGGATACAGTTACCTGATCCCAGGTGGAAACCTTTGGGATACGCCTAGGACAGCCGTATCAATTCGCGATAAATATGAAGGCATAAAATTTAAATCAGATGACAATCAACATAAGGTAAATTCAGTAGGGGACG
>Ga0233440_1000888_pt1 | contig 30052 bp, 26 predicted proteins | sample SI_123_September_5_FD_182791 | JGI IMG/M metagenome (GOLD analysis project Ga0233440, IMG submission 182791) | Seawater microbial communities from Saanich Inlet, British Columbia, Canada - SI_123_September2016_120_MG | ecosystem: Environmental > Aquatic > Marine > Inlet | place: Canada: British... | reverse complement strand
TTGATCGGGTGAAACGTACCAATCGGGCGAGACATAGGCATCGGCCTCGTTCACCGCGAACAGCCATGGCGTCACGCCATCCGCGCATCCGACGAGGGGATTGTGACGAGCAAGATGAAAGCAAAGCAGCGGCGTCCCATCGTTTGCGTACTCGATATGGAACGGTACCGGCGACGCGATCGGCTTCTGGCCGTCGTGGGCGCAGGCCAGCCCGAATCCACGCGCGGCGGCGAACGCGAGGCAAGCAGCGCGGTCAACTCGGAAGGCGGGCAGAACGTACATTGCAAACCCCTGCTTTTGCGAGGAGCCGCCTGAGATCAAACCGCGTGTTTTGGAGAGTGAAGCATGCCGCGGACTGTCTCCGGCGGCACGGATGGTGATCTTTAAACGCGATCAACCGCCCATACCGCGGGAATGCGGCGGCGGCGAGCTGCGATGATGGTTGCGTTCAAAATCATGGGCGCGGATATAAATCCGCGCCCAATTCCCGTCAAGTCGCGATCCGTCAGCTCAGATGGACGGATTCCAGGGGGCCGGCACCCAGCGATAGCCTGTGCCGTCCTTTTCGATGTTGGCGAGGCCGGGGAACGGGTAATGGAAGCCCTGCACACGCATCCTGTCTGCCGCGAGCATGTCATAGACCTTACGCCGGGTGACTTCGGCTTGGGGACCATCCTGATCAAAAAACGCCTGCCAGCCAGGATTGCGAGCGAACAGGTCCGGATTGTTGGTAACATCCGACTGGATGAAAACCGTGTCTGGGCCGGACGACAGCACATAAGACGTGTGACCCGGCGTGTGGCCGATGGTCTCTACGGCGCGCAGGCCCGGCACGACATCCTTGCCCCAGTCGTAAGGCGTGACCTTCTTCTTCAGTCCGGCTTCGAAAACGCGGCGATTGTTCTTGAACAGGCCTTCCATGCGGCCAGCCGGAGCGCGGCTCATCTCGCCATCGTCCATCCAGTATTTCCACTCGACAGACGGCACCAGCACTTCGGCATTCGGAAATGCAGGCTGTCCGTCGGCCGTGAGCAATCCATTCACATGGTCGCTGTGGAAATGTGAAATCACCACCATATCGACTGCCTTGGAATCGATCCCTGCGGCAGCAAGATTGCTGGCGAACTGTCCCGCGGCACCCTTGCTGCTTGCGAAGGTGGCGGGACCATTGCCCGTATCGATAACGACCAACTTGCCGCCGGTGTTGATCACAAGCGGACCAAAATAGATTGTTACTTGGTCCCGCGGCCGAAATGCTTTTTCAAGCGCAGTGCTCACGTCCTCTTTCTTCGCATTCGTCACAAAATTGTCAGCAAGCGGAAACGTGGTGGCTCCATCAGAAACCACGGTCACTTCGGCATCGCCGACCTTGTAACGATAGAAGCTCGCGTTCTGCTTGCCGGCGACAGGCGCAGCGGCCTTGGCCGGGAGTGCGGGCAACAGAGGAGCCGTCGCGAGAGCGGCAGCGCTCGTCAGCGCGTGGCGTCGTGTCAGTGTCATGAACGTTCTCCCGATTACAATTTGCGTCTGATCCGTCACGCGTCGCGATGGTCCAACCTCGCCCATTGTTGCGAGTCGTTTGCAAAGCGTGTGCGTCGTGACCAACACGTGAAGTTAACACGCCGTCGCGACAGCTATTCCCGATCACGAAAGAGTTTGGGTTTGAAAAAGGTTTAGACAAAATCACATGAGCAATTTGACGCCGAACATGCCCGGCGCCATCAACAGGCCGGCCCATAGAAACGCGGAGGTGAAGTTCGCGAACTGGAAGTGCCAGTACTCCATTTCGACAATGCCCGCGACGAGCGGCACAGTTGCACGCAGCGGCCCCGAAAAGCGGCCGATGAAAATCCCGAGTACGCCCCATTTCTTCATGAACCGTTCCGCGCGAGGCAGCATGTCAGGGAAGCTGGACATCGGCCACATGTGCGCTATTCGATCGTGAAATCTGACGCCGATCCAATATGACACCCAGTCTCCGAGTGCCGCCCCCAGGCCGGCTGCGACCCAAACCGGCCAGAAACTGATGCCGCTCACGCCGATGAGCGCGCCGATCGAAACCAGAGCACCCCAAGCCGGAATAATCAGCGAAAGAAAAGCGAGCGATTCCGCGAACGCGAGCGCAAAGACAACCGGCATGGCCCACATCTGATGGTCGCGGACAAATTCGGCCAATCCGCGCGTCATTTCTTCAAAAGTCATGCACTGTCCCGTTTCCGGCCTTTTTATTGAGCCCGCCGGTTCCCCGTTATCGGCATATCACGGCAGCGCCCGCCTTGTTTGGGAACCACCTGCGTCACATTTACCGCCGCAACCGTGGCATAGTAACAGCCAGCGATTCGCCCCCCGATCACGATATATCAAGACTTAAGAACCATGCAGAAACCTTTGAAAAAGAAAGAAAAAACGGACGCCGATCTGTTCGCATCCTCGGATCGGAAGCCCCGTGCGGCCGCAAAGGCCGCCGCCAAGCCCTCGGGCGCGGAAGCTGGCTATACCGCGCGCGACATCGAGGTGCTCGAAGGTTTGGAGCCCGTTCGCCGCCGTCCCGGCATGTATATCGGCGGCACCGACGAAAAGGCGCTGCACCACCTGTTCGCGGAAGTCATCGACAACTCGATGGACGAAGCGCTGGCCGGCCACGCAACTTTCATCGAAGTCCATCTCGGAGCCGATGGCTATCTGACCGTCGTCGATAACGGGCGCGGCATCCCGGTCGATCCGCACCCTAAATTCCCGAAGAAGTCCGCTCTCGAAATCATCATGTGCACACTGCATGCGGGCGGCAAGTTCGACTCCAAGGTCTACGAGACCTCAGGTGGTCTGCACGGCGTCGGCGTGTCGGTCGTGAACGCCCTCTCCTCGCAACTCGTGGTCGAGGTCGCGCGCAACCAGAAGCTCTACAAGATGACCTTCGAGCGCGGAAAGCCGAAGGGCAAGCTCGAAGAACTCGGCAAGATCAACAATCGCCGCGGCACCAGCATCCGCTTCAAGCCCGATAGCGAAATTTTCGGCGCGAAGGCCGTTTTCAAGCCGCAGCGCCTGTTCAAGATGGCGCGCTCGAAGGCCTATCTGTTCGGCGGCGTCGAAATCCGCTGGCGCTGCGACAAGGAATTGCTCAAGGGCGTTGATGACGTCCCTGCGGAAGACACCTTCCATTTCCCCGGCGGCCTGAAGGACTATCTAGCCGCAGCGATCCACGCGGACACGCTGGTGCATCCGGATATTTTCTCAGGCAAGTCCGGACGCAACGGCGCCCACGGCGCTTGCGAATGGGCGGTCGCATGGACTGCCGACGCCGATGGATTCCTGTCGTCCTACACCAACACGGTACCGACGCCGGATGGCGGCACCCATGAAGCAGGTTTCCGCAGCGCGCTGCTGCGCGGATTGAAGGACTACGCCGAGCGCATCGGACAGGGCAAGAAGGGCTCGTCCATCACATCCGAAGACGTGATGGTTGGCGCAGCCGCCATGCTCTCTGTGTTTGTCCGCGAGCCGGAGTTTCAGGGCCAGACCAAGGACCGCCTGGCGACCGCCGAAGCCCAGAAGATCGTCGAACAGGCTATCAAGGACCCGTTCGATCACTGGCTAACCGGCAATCCGCTGCAGGCCAACAAGCTGCTTGAATTCGTGGTCGAGCGAGCCGACGAGCGGCTGCGCCGCCGCGCCGAGAAGGAAACATCGCGCAAGACCGCCGTGAAGAAACTGCGGCTGCCCGGCAAGCTCGCCGACTGCACCAACAGCGCTACTGAAGGGTCCGAACTCTTTATCGTCGAAGGCGACTCGGCAGGCGGCAGCGCCAAGCAGGCGCGCGACCGCAAGACGCAGGCGATCCTGCCGCTACGCGGAAAGATCCTCAACGTCGCATCGGCAACCAAGGACAAGCTGACCTCGAACGCGCAGCTGGCCGATCTTATTCAGGCCATCGGCGCCGGGATAGGAGCACAGTATCGCGAAGAGGACTTGCGCTATTCCCGCATCATCATCATGACCGACGCGGACGTGGACGGCGCGCATATCGCTTCGCTGCTCATCACGTTCTTCTATCGGCAGATGCCGCGCCTGATCGACGAAGGTCATCTCTATCTCGCCGTGCCACCGCTCTATCGCCTTACGCACGGCTCCAAGACGGTCTACGCGCGCGACGAGGCGCATCGCGATGAACTTCTGAAAAAGGAATTCCACGCTAACGCCAAGGTCGATATCGGGCGCTTCAAAGGCCTCGGCGAGATGATGCCGGCGCAGTTGAAGGAAACCACCATGGACCCGACGAAGCGCTCGATGCTGCGGGTCGTGCTGCTGCCGGACGACCGCGAAGGTACTGCGGATTCCGTCGAGCGCCTGATGGGCAGCAAGGCCGAGGCCCGCTTTGCGTTCATTTCCGACAAGGCGGAATTTGCCAGCGAAGACTTGCTGGACGTGTAAACCGCCATGCGCGGATGAAACCAATTCCGGAAGGAGGCGTAGTGTTCATATGAGAACATTCCTCCTCGCCGTCGGCACACTCGCACTGATCATCGGCTTGCTCTGGATCGGCCAGGGCACCGGTTACGTGAACTGGCCGCAGACCAGTTTCATGATCAGCCAAATCCAATGGGCCTATTACGGTGCTGCACTCAGCCTCGCCGGACTGCTCTTGATCGCGTTCATGCGAGGCAGCTAGGCGATATCGTTTCGATATGATTTGATCTCCGCGAGCGGCGAAGACCGCAACGGAGCCAATATGCAAAAAACTCCCTTCGACCTCACCGGCAAGGTTGCCCTCGTCACCGGCGGCAATGGCGGTATCGGCCTCGGCATGGCCCGCGGTCTTGCCCGGGCGGGCGCAAGCGTTGTCATCGCAGGGCGCAACAAGGCAAAGTCCGAAGATGCAGTTCGCGATATCGAAACGCTTGGCGCCAAGGCGCTGGCAATTGCCGTCGACGTAACCGACAAAGCCTCTGTTGCCGACATGGTCGAAGCCACATTGAAACAGTTGGGCAGCCTCGACATTCTCGTCAACAATGCGGGAATGAGTGTCCGGCATCCAGCCCACATGCTCAGTCTCGAGGACTGGCACACGGTGATTGACACCAACCTCACGAGCGCCTTCATCTGCTCAAAAGCGGTCTATCCGGCGATGCAGGAAGCCGGTGGCGGCAAGATCATCAACATCGGCTCGATGATGTCGATTTTCGGCGCGAGCTTCGCGCCCGCTTATGCCGCGAGCAAAGGCGGCATCGTGCAGTTCACCAAGTCGATCGCGTTGTCGTGGGCCGCGGACAACATTCAGGCCAACGCGATCCTGCCGGGTTGGATCGACACCGCCCTCACCCGGACCGCGCGCGAGCAAATTCCGGGACTTAACGACAATGTCCTGAACCGCACGCCAGCAAAGCGCTGGGGCAACATCGACGATCTGGCTGGCACCGCGGTGTTTCTCGCATCAGCCGCATCCGACTTCGTCACCGGCACGGCGATCCCGGTGGATGGCGGCTATTCCACACAAGGATGATCATGTCTTCTCGGGAGAGTGCACGTGTTCCGGCCGAACACCAATGCCGAGCAGACGGGCCGTGAGCCCCTGAAGCCATGGCAGCGCATTGATCACGCGCACAGCGAGCGGCGGCTTTAGATCTTCGCCGGACAACGCGCGATTGATAATGCGATCCTGAACGACGGTCTGCATGGTCTGCGTCATCCGCGTCGGAAACAGGCGGCGCTTCTGAACCCCTTCGAGGTCCTCGATCGATGGTCCTCCTGCCCCGAATTTGTCGAACAGGATGTTCGCGGCAGCGACCGCATCCTGTACCGCAAGATTGACTCCGACGCCCCCGACCGGCGACATTGCATGTGCAGCGTCGCCAATACAGAGCAGCCCTGGTAACGCCCATTGCGTCAGTCGATCGATTCGAACTGTGAGCAACTTGACGTCATCCCAGCTTTTTACATCATCGATGTGATCGCGCAGAATTGGCACCAACGATACGACATTCTCGCGAAACGCATCGATTTCCCGCGCCTTGATGTCGTCGATCCTGCCTTTGGCGATCACATAGGCGCATTGCCAATAGTCGTCGCGATCGATCGTCACCATCATCTGACCACGATGCAGGCGCGCGAAAATACCATCGCTGTCGGTCTTGCGTTTCCCAACGCGAAACCAGAGTACATCGATCGGCGCGCCGATATCCTCGATCTTGAGGCCGGCCTGCTCTCGCAGGATCGAATGACGGCCATCGCAAGCCACCGTCAAGTCAGCCGAAATATGAAGCGGCCCTTGGGGCGTGGCAGCAACGACGCCGGTTATGCGTGCGCCGTCCCTAACGAGTTCGGTTGCCTCGGTCGACTTCAGAACCTGAAGGCCTGGAAACCGCGCGCCCTTTGTATCGAGAAAATTGAGAAAGTCCCATTGCGGCATCAGCGCGATGAAGGGACACGCGGTGTTCAGCCGCGACAGGTCGGCGATCTGCACCGGCGTTGAGCCAAACATGCCCTGCATCTGCGTCAATTGCTGATGCGGAATTTTCAGGAAATCGTCGAGGAGGCCTAGTTCCAGCATCACCTGCATGGTCGATGGATGAACCGTGTCGCCACGGAAGTCGCGAAAGAAGTCCGCATGCTTTTCGAGAACAACGGTTTTGATGCCCGCTCGGCCAAGCAGATAGCCAAGCATCATTCCGGCCGGCCCACCGCCCACAATGCAGCATTGTACCGCGAGAGAGCGCCTGGCAGGTTCGCTTGGGCTCTCGAAGGACATAGACGTTCCCTATCTTACCGCCGGAAGTTCTTGATCTCCGAGAGGCTGCCGTCCTGATAGGTCAGTTCGACTGAAACAGATCTGGTCGACGCCGGGATCTTCATATACGACGCGGCGTTTTCCGGGATTGCCGATGGATCCCTTGGATTGCACGGCGGAATCTTGACCACCTGGTTCGGCACCGTCGTGTCGATGCCAATGCGCATTTCCCGAACGGCGCAGCGGAACGACAAAATCTGCGAGTAATAGACCAGCGGGCCGCTATAGCCGCCGAACGAAAGCCAGCTGTTGGATGTCATATCCAGCAGCTTGCGATGACTGGCGATCAACGCGGCTTCAGGATCGAATTTGATCGGAAAGGGCCCCTGCATCTGGCCAGTCGGATCGACGTAACGCACCTGAATCGTCGCCGCCGGCGCATCGTTCGGCAGTTCGATAGAAGGGTTCGGCATACGCCGCCGCGTTCGTGGATCGAGCGCATCGGTAAATCCGGTTTCCTTGAACTCTCCACTCTCGCCAAGCCGCCAGGAAATCGCCAGCGTCGGATCGGCAATCGAGAACGCAATCGACCAGCCGCCGTTGTGGCGCATGAAGCTCGCGATCGGCGCGTTGCCGTTGTCGATCACAATCGGAGGTGTCGGCTGCACCGGCAGCGCCGCGACCTGCACCTGCGGCTCGACGGCGATGGCGCGGTCGCCATCCTTGACTGGCCTCAAAACGAAGTCACCGACGATCTGGTCGTAGTATGCAGGTGTCTGCATCCGGTTTGCAGCTACTGTCATCTTGCGCACGTCGGATTGGGTCCGCTTTGCGATCTGCACGAGGTTGAGGCCCGGCTGCGTCAGCTCGCGCACGAAGGTGCGGGTAAATACCGAATTGGGATTGGGATCGTTGTCGTTCAGGCGGTCGAGCGCAGTCTGCTTTGCGCCGGCGGAAAAAAACACGAACACGCCTTCCGGCGGTGAGATCGGCGCGAGACCCCCGCTTCCGCTAAGTGCACGAGTGCCTGTCGCTTCAAACGGATTGTTGCGGCAGGCGTCGAACACGAAGATCGAGGTCCGTGCGCCACGGGCCTGAAGCCGCGAGATCACGCGTTCGGCTGCGAACGCGCCGTCACGGATCAATTCCTTCTGACCTTGCGTCACAGCCGCGATGTCCGTCGGCAGCAGATAGTTCTGGCCATTGATCTCGAATCCATGCCCGGCAAAAAAGAAAAATGCCGTGTCGCCCGGCTCGACAATCTTGTCGAACGCCAGCATCGTTTCGCTGAAAGCCTTGCGGGTCTGGTTTTCTGCGAACAGCACGTTAAAGCCGAGCTGTTTCAACGCATCGCTCATGGTGCGCGCATCGTTCACCGCCTTCTGCAGCGGCGGCACGTTGCGGTAATCATTGTTGCCGATCACCAGCGCTACCCGCTTTTCGGCGTAGGCAGGCGCGGCAAACGCGGCCGTCAGCACAACGAGGCCGATCAGCAGCGTCGCGAACCGATAAATGGTCATAATCTGTCCCCTCGGACCGCCCCGCGGGCAAGGCCCGGTTCCGGTGGTCAGTATGTCATAGTCGCGAAGGACAAGAAGGCGGTTCACGTGAACCAGCCCAGAGGCTGAAAACCCATTCAACTTGTTGTCGTATTAAGGTTTTTCGCGGTTTTAGCCCTCAAATTCATTGACTTTCGCCGTTTCATGCCTATGTTCCGCTGCAACGCGGTCAGAATCGAGACGCGATTTCCTGGCCAGCCGCCTGTCGGCAAATATCTCCTCCCCGTGCCCTTAAAGCGTGCCGTTCCGGGGTGAGCGCGACAGAAATTTCCAGAGTCCGAACGGCGATTTCGACTCGAGGCTCAATGTCCTTTTCCAATCTCGGCCTGTCCGACAAGGTTCTCGCTGCCGTGGCGGCGACTGGTTATACGATCCCCACCCCCATCCAGGAAAAAGCGATCCCCCACGTTCTTGCCCGGCGCGACGTGCTCGGCATCGCCCAGACCGGCACCGGCAAGACCGCCGCTTTCGTGCTGCCCATGCTGACGCTGCTGGAAAAAGGACGGGCCCGCGCGCGCATGCCGCGCACCCTCATCCTTGAACCGACCCGCGAACTCGCGGCCCAGGTGAAGGAAAACTTCGACAAATACGGCGCCGGCCAGAAGCTGAACGTCGCACTGCTGATCGGCGGCGTGTCATTCGGCGATCAGGACACCAAGCTGATGCGCGGCGTCGACGTGCTGATCGCGACGCCAGGCCGGTTGCTGGATCACACTGAGCGCGGCGGGTTGCTTCTCACGGGTGTCGAACTGCTGGTGATCGACGAAGCCGACCGCATGCTCGACATGGGCTTCATTCCCGACATCGAGCGCATCTGCAAGCTGGTGCCATTCACTCGCCAGACCCTGTTTTTCACGGCGACGATGCCGCCGGAAATCCGGCGCATCACCGAGACCTTCCTGCACAATCCTGAGAAGGTCGAAGTCTCCAAGCCGGCATCGACCGCGACCACCGTGACCCAGTCGCAGGTCAGCGTTGGCCGCGAACCGCACGAAAAGCGCGAGATGCTCCGGCAGTTGCTGCGCGACGCCAAGGATCTCAAAAACGCGATTATTTTCTGCAACCGCAAGCGCGACGTCGCGGTTGTTTACAAATCACTCCAGAAGCATGGCTTCAGCGTCGGTGCCCTCCACGGCGACATGGATCAGTCGGCTCGCACCGCCTCGCTCGACCAGTTCCGTAAAGGCGAGCTTCCGCTGCTGGTGGCTTCCGACGTCGCAGCTCGCGGCCTCGATATCCCCGAAGTCAGCCACGTCTTCAATTTCGACGTTCCTCACCATCCGGATGACTATGTCCACCGCATCGGCCGCACCGGCCGGGCCGGACGCCTCGGGACCGCGATTTCGATCGTCAGTCCTGCGGACCAGAAATCTGTCGCCGCCATCGAGAAGCTGATTGGCCAGTCTATCGCGCGCGCTGATGTCGTCCCCGTTGCGAGCACCGAAGCATCGCCCGCCCGCGAACAGCAGGCCGAGCGTGCGACGGAAGATCGCAAGCCTCGCCGCGATTCCCAGCGAACCCGTGGTGGCCGCAACAAGTCCCGCAAGCCCGAAGGCGCAGACCGGAAGCCTCACGCAGCTGAAAAGCCCGCACAATCTCAGGCGCCGTCGATCGGACGCGCCATGCCGCCCCCCGCGCGCGAACAGCATGCCGAGCCGGGAGACCACTCGCACCTTCCCGCGTTTCTCCTGCGACCAGTCCGCGCCCGCGGCTAACCACAACCGATTGACCCGCAAGCCAATAATCTCGTTTACGGGTCATTCATTCTCCTCCCTTAACGTGCTCTCGATATTTTTAGCCATTTCGTTGAAAGGGTGGGCAGAAGCCTGCCCTTGAAGGACACCGAACGTGATTGGCCTGCTGGAAGAATACGAACGCACCATGGCGTTCGCCGAAGTCGCTTTGGGTCAAATCCGATCCTTGCGTCAGAACGCAGTGCCTCGCAATTATGAGATTTGGTATATCTACGCGACCGGCTACAACGCAGCCCTCAACAAAATCATCAACGAAACGCTGGGACGCAACGGCAAGCTGACCGAGGCCGATCTCGAGCAGATCTACGAAACCTATCTCTCCCAGAACCGCACCACTGAGCGTATCGACACAGTCGGCACGCGGGTGATCAACGAAATCGACGACGTGATGAATCTCATCACGGATGCTCTGGGAATGACCTCCACCTTCGGGCGCAACCTCGAAGGCGCCACCCAGGAACTGACCAGCGCGAAGGATCGCGAGCAGGTCAGGGCCGTGGTCGAAGCACTCATTGCATCGACGCGGGAAATGCAGGAAACAAACAAGGCGCTGGAATCCCGCCTCGCCACGTCCAAGCAACAGATCAGCAGCCTTCAGCACAGCCTTGAAGCTATTCGCGCAGAAAGCCTGACCGACCCCCTCACCTCACTGGGCAATCGAAAATTCTTCGACCGCGCGATCGAGAATGCGGTTACGCATGCAGCCGAATGCGGCGAGCCGCTGTCCCTGCTGATGCTCGACATCGACCATTTCAAATCCTTCAACGACAATTACGGTCACCTCACCGGTGACCAGGTATTGCGCCTTGTCGCGATGTCGCTAAAGCAGACGACCAAGGGACAGGACATCACCGCGCGCTACGGTGGCGAAGAATTCGCCGTGGTCTTGCCGAACACGGCCCTGCGTCAGGCGTTGACGGTCGCCGACAACATCCGTCGCGCCGTGATGTCGAAGCAGTTGAAGAAGAAATCGACGGGCGAGATCCTCGGCCGTGTGACCATTTCTATCGGTGTATCGATGCTGCAGCCCGGCGACGACCGCGAAAGGCTGATTGAGCGCGCGGACGCCTGCCTCTATGCAGCCAAGCGTAACGGCCGCAATCGCGTGATCTGTGAAGCAGATCCCGAATTTTCGCCGACCGACCGCATTCAGGTCGCTTAACGCTTTTTCGCGGCGCCCTTTTTCGGGCCGGCTTTCTTGCCCTTGGTAATTCTCTTGGCAGCTTTCGCCCGCGCTTTCCCATCTGCGGACGGCTTCGCCTGATTCGTTCGGGCCTTGGCCGGAACGAGCTTCGCAGCCCGCTGGGTTGCTCGTTTTTTCACCCCGGACTTCTTCGCCGCAGCCCGTTTCGCCGCACCCACAGCCTCGCGCGCCCACGCAGCCAGTTCTTCAGGGTCATCGTAAAGCCGCTCCGGCAAATGCCGATACGATTTCACGACAACCGTCTTCTTTCTGGTTTCATACTGGAATGGTTTGGCGCCCTCGGCTTCGTAGCGCGGGATGGTGAGGTCATCGACCCTGAAAATGATACCGGCACGCAGCGCCATCGCGAAATTCACGCCATCAGAGACGATGCCGTAGCCGCTGAACATCCGCCGCAGCACGATGGGGCCGAATTCGGAAAACAGGTCGATGAGATAATCCCGGTCCATTACCCCGGACCGGATCGATCAGCCGTCGATTTTCGCGGCGGTCAACTGAACCGACTCGCCGCAACCGCAGGCGCTGACCTGATTGGGATTGTTGAAGATGAACTGCGCTTGCATCTTGTCGGCCTTGTAGTCCATCTCGGTACCGAGCAGAAACAGAACCGCCTTCGGATCGACGAGCACCTTCACGCCCTTGTCCTCTACGACCTCGTCGGTTGGGCGCACTTCGTGGGCATACTCGACAGTGTAGGACTGGCCGGCGCAGCCGCCATTCTTGATGCCAACGCGAAGACCGACGATCTCGGAGTCGGCGCGCGCCGACAGTTCCTTGACCCGCGACGCAGCAGCGTCCGTCAGCCGCATAACCTGCGGGCGGGGGCGCGCGGCCGGCTTTGCGGCGGGTATCGGAGTGCTTGGCGTCATACCACTCATTTGTTCATTCCTCGTGGCAGTTCAAGGCTGCCCTGAAATGCAGAATAGATACCGAATCGGCTTCGTCTCAACTCACCACATGTTGAGGACGAGGCGTGCCTCGTCTGACATCCGGTCCGGAGTCCAGGTCGGCTCCCAGACGACGGCGACGCTGACAGGGCCAACGCCCGCGACACTGGCCACAGCATTCTCCACCATGGTCGGCAGTTCGCCTGCCGCCGGGCAATTCGGCGTGGTCAGTGTCATCTGCACGTCCACGGAGCGGTCGTCCTTGATGTCGACCTTGTAGATCAGGCCCAGTTCATAGATGTCCGCCGGGATTTCCGGATCGAACACGGTCTTCAGCGCAGCCACGATGTCGGTACCCAGCCGTTCGGTTTCCTCGGGAGGAAGCGCCGACTGGGTATCGAATTTCAGGCCCGCCGGTTCGGCCGTCTGGATGGTGTCGTTCATGAGAATAGCTCCCGCGCCTTGATAAGCGCCTGCGCCAACTGATCGACTTCAGCGCGCGTATTATACATGCCAAATGAGGCACGGCACGTTGCCGTCACGTTGAATCGCTCCAGAAGTGGCATGACACAATGGGTGCCGGCCCGGACAGCGATGCCACCACGGTCGATGACCGTCGCCACATCATGTGGGTGCGCGCCCGTCATTTCGAAAGAGATGACCGGCCCCTTGTCCTTCGCCGTACCGATAATGCGGAGTGAATTGATCTCGCGCAGCCGGTCGGTCGCATAGGTCAGGAGGTCGTGTTCGTGCTTGGCGATACGGTCCTTGCCGATCGAATTCACATAATCGATCGCTGCACCGAGCCCGATCGACTCGACGATTGCCGGAGTGCCAGCCTCGAACTTGTGCGGCGGATCGCCGTAGGTCACCCAGTCCTTCGCGACCTCGCGGATCATCTCGCCGCCGCCGTTGTAAGGACGCATCGCAACGAGGTGGTCATACTTGGCGTACAGCACACCGATCCCGGTCGGGCCATACAGCTTGTGGCCGGTGCAGACGTAGAAATCGCAATCGAGATCTTGCACGTCGATGTTCAGATGCACCGAACCTTGAGCGCCGTCCACCAGCACCGGAATGCCACGCGCATGCGCAAGCTTCACGACGTCCTTGACCGGCACGACGGTACCGAGCGCGTTGGACATCTGCGTGATGGCGACGAGTTTGGTCTTCGCCGTCAGCAGTCTCTCGAACTCGTCGATCAGGAAGTTGCCTTCGTCATCGACCGGCGCCCACTTGATCACCGCCCCATACCGTTCGCGCAGGAAATGCCACGGCACGATGTTCGAGTGATGCTCCATGATCGAGAGCACGATCTCGTCTCCGGCCTTGATGTTCGGCTCACCCCATGACGACGCCACGAGGTTGATCGCCTCGGTGGCATTGCGCGTGAAGATGATTTCTTCGTTGCGCTTCGCATTCAGGAACTGCGCAACCTTGGTGCGGCCGCCCTCATAAGCGTCCGTCGCCGCGTTGGCGAGATAATGCAGGCCACGATGGACGTTGGCGTATTCGGACTTGTAGGCCTCCATCATACGATCGAGCACAGCGTTCGGCTTCTGCGCCGAGGCCGCGTTGTCGAGATACACCAGCGGCTTACCATAGACCTTCAGCGCGAGCGCCGGAAAGTCCTGCCTGACACGCTCCACATCATATGAGCCATTGGCGACTGCCGGATGCATGATCAGCCTCGCGTCGCCAGCCAACGCTCGGCAGCGGCGACCGCGAAGTCGCGAAGATTATCATCCACGATCGACTCGATAGCCTCGCCGACGAAAGCTGCGATCAGAAGTGCTTGCGCTTCATTCTCGGGCAAGCCGCGCGCGCGCAGATAGAACAACAAGCTCTCATCGAGAGCACCAGCGGTCGCGCCGTGACCGCACGTTACGTCATCTGCGAAGATTTCCAGCTCCGGCTTGTTGTCCGCTTCGGCTTCGTCCGACAGCAGCAACGCGCGGGTCATCATCTTGCCGTCAGTCTTCTGTGCGTCGGGACGCACAATGATGCGGCCCTGAAACACCGAATGCGCGCGATCGTCGAGCACCGAGCGGAACACCTCGCGGCTCGTGCAGTGCGGAACCGCGTGATCGACGACGAGCGTAGTGTCACCATGCCGGCGGGCGCCGAGCAGATTGACGCCGTTGGTGGTCAGCTCGCTCCCTTCGCCGGCGAACGTGATGAAGCCCTGATAACGGCTGACGTTGCCGCCATTGGTCAGATTGAACGTATTGAGCTTGGCCTTGGCGCCAATCGTGACGATGCCGGTCGATATGTTAGCGGCGTCGAGCGCGTCTTCCATCAGGCGGACATGCTGGAGCTCCGCACCGTCACCAATCCAGATCACGACGGAATCGTGCGTCTGATAAGATTCGGCACCTTCTGCAGCGACGAAGCTTTCGACGAACGTCATGTGCGCACCCTTCCCGACCTTCAGCAGCGAGCGCGTAACAAGCGACGTGCTGGAATTGGTGGCCACATGGACGATATGAACTGGTTTTGCGAGCGCGATGCCCTCAGCCACGTCGATCACGACGCCATCCGTCGCCAGCGCGGCATTCAAGGAAATCATCGCGTCAGACGCCACGCTGGTTTTGAGCAGGTCGGCACGAACCTTGTTGTCGTTGTCCTCGAGAACCTCGCGCAACGCGCGGACATGAACGCCTGCTTCGAGCGCGGTCACATCCGACAATTGGGGGGCGAACACGCCGTCAACGAGGACCAGCTTCTGCGTGCTGTCGATGCCGAGCGATTTAACGGCCTTGGCGGCACGAGCAAACGCGGCCTGATCCGGCGCAGGCGCCAGTGGCGCGACCTCGCGCAGCAAAGCGCGCAGGTCAGTATACTTCCATTCCTCGATACGCCGGTGCGGCAGGCCGCGACGCACGAAGTCGTCGAAAGCAATCTGCCGGACCTCGGCAACGGTGCCCGACCCGGGCAGACGGCTCTGCGCCGCGGCGAACAATTCGCCGAGCGCATGGTCCGTCGTGGGCTTAACCAATGCAACGTTCATGATTGGACCCGCTTACGCTGCCTTGTCTTCGAACTGTGCGTAGCCGGACTCTTCCAGCTCCAACGCCAGTTCCTTGCCGCCGCTCTTGACCACGCGGCCCTTCGACATGACGTGGACGAAGTCCGGCACAATGTAGTTCAGCAGCCGCTGATAGTGGGTGATGACGACCATCGCGCGATCCTTCGAGCGCAGCACATTGACGCCGTCGGCGGCGACGCGCAGCGCGTCGATGTCCAGACCCGAATCCATTTCGTCGAGAATACAAAGACTCGGCTGGAACAACGCCATCTGCAAAATCTCGTTGCGCTTTTTCTCGCCGCCGGAGAAGCCAACGTTGACGCCGCGCTTCAGCATATCCATCGGAATGTTGAGCGAGTCCGCGACGGAACGCACCTTCTTCAGGAAGTCCGGCACCAGAAGTTCCGCTTCACCACGCGCCTTGCGCTGGGCATTCAATGCCGTGCGCAGGAAATTCATGGTGGTGACGCCGGGGATTTCCACCGGATACTGGAACGCGAGGAATACACCCTTGGCGGCGCGCTCATCGGGCGCCATCTCCAGCACGTCTTCGCCCTTGAACAGGATTTCGCCAGCGGTCACGTCATAGCCTGGCTTGCCGGCAATGACGTGAGACAGCGTCGATTTGCCGGAGCCGTTTGGCCCCATGATCGCATGGACTTCGCCCTGATTCACGGTGAGGTCGAGACCATGCAGGATCTCGTTATCTTCCACCTGAACCTTGAGGCCTTTGACTTCGAGTAACGCGGTCATCCAACACTTCCTTCCAGCGAGATCGAGATCAGCTTCTGCGCCTCGACCGCAAATTCCATCGGCAATTGCTGCAACACGTCCTTGACGAAGCCATTGACGACGAGCGCCACGGCTTCTTCCTGCGACAGTCCGCGCTGCACGCAGTAGAACAGCATGTCCTCGGAAATCTTCGACGTCGTCGCTTCGTGCTCGAACAGCGCCGACGAGTTTTTGGCTTCGATGTACGGCACGGTATGCGCGCCGCACTTGTCGCCGATCAGCAGCGAGTCGCACGCCGTGAAGTTACGTGCGCCCGTCGCCTTGCGATGCGCCGTGACGAGGCCGCGATAGGTGTTCTGCGAAACGCCGGCAGCGATGCCCTTCGAGATGATGCGGCTGGTCGTGTTCTTGCCCAGATGAATCATCTTGGTGCCGGAATCGACCTGCTGGTAGCCGTTCGAAATCGCGATCGAGTAGAACTCGCCGCGCGAATTGTCGCCGCGCAGAATGCAGCTCGGATACTTCCAGGTGATCGCGGAGCCGGTCTCGACCTGGGTCCATGAAATCTTGGAGTTCTTGCCCCGGCAGTCGCCACGCTTGGTGACGAAGTTGTAGATGCCGCCCTTGCCTTCCGAGTTGCCCGGATACCAGTTCTGCACCGTCGAGTATTTGATCTCGGCATCGTCATGGGTGACGAGCTCGACGACGGCAGCGTGCAACTGGTTCTCGTCGCGCTGAGGCGCGGTGCAGCCTTCGAGGTAAGAGACGTAAGCGCCCTTGTCGGCGATGATCAGCGTGCGCTCGAACTGGCCGGTGTTGCGCTCATTGATGCGGAAGTAGGTCGACAGCTCCATCGGGCATTTCACACCCGGCGGCACGTAAACAAACGAGCCATCAGAAAACACAGCCGAGTTCAGCGTCGCGAAATAGTTGTCGGAGGTCGGCACCACGGTGCCGAGATATTTTTTCACCAGATCGGGATGTTCGCGGATCGCTTCCGAGATCGGCATGAAAATCACGCCGGCCGCCTTCAGCTCCGCCTGGAAAGTCGTCGCGACCGACACCGAGTCGAACACCGCATCGACGGCCACGCGGCGCTCGCCTTCGGGACGCACAACGCCGGCAAGCATCTCCTGCTCGCGCAGCGGAATACCGAGCTTCTCGTAGGTCTTCAGAATTTCCGGATCGACCTCATCGAGCGAGGCCAGCGCCTTCTTCTTCGGCGCGGAATAATAATAGAGATCCTGATAGTCGATTTTCGGATAGTTGACGCGAGCCCAGGTCGGCTCTTCCATGGTCAGCCAGCGGCGGAACGCCTCAAGACGCCATTCCAGCATCCACTCGGGTTCGTTCTTCTTCGCGGAGATGAATCGAACGGTGTCTTCGGAAAGCCCTTTCGGGGCCTTCTCGGATTCAATGATGGTCTCGAATCCATAACGATATTGATCGACGTCGATCTGGCGAACCCGATCGACCGTCTCTTGTACGGCCGGCATTTTAATCCTCCGCTCGCGGTTTCAAGGACCGCGGTGGACCGCTAAGTTGTATGCGGCTTGAATACACGCATTGCGTGAAGGTTAGAACTGTTCAAGCCCGATTGCTGTGGCTTTACGTAATACACCTGAGAGCTTTATCCAAGCCTCAAGACACCGATCTATGTCCGCTTCGGTAGTGTCCCAGCCCAGACTGAGGCGAATGGCTCCCTGCAGGAGCGCCGGGTCCGCTTTCATGGCCTGCAACACATGGGACGGCTGGACCTTGCCGGAGGAACAAGCAGACCCCGACGATACCGCAATGCCCTCCAGATCGAAGCCGATCACGGCGGTTTCCGCCTTCAGGCCAGGAGCCGAAACCAGCGTAGTGTTGGGCAGCCTCGATACGGCATCCGAGAAGATTACGGTGCCGGGATGGTTCCTGAGGCCGATTTCAAGCCGCTCCTGAAGGGCCTTCATCCGCGGCGCATCGACGTCCATCGCCCCTATGGCAGCCCTCACGGCGGCTCCAAAGCCCGCGATTCCGGCGACATTCTCGGTTCCCGCCCGACGACCCTGCTCCTGCCCGCCGCCCCTGATCAGCGCGTGCAGCCCCTCGATCCCGGCGGAAGCGACGACTGCTCCGATGCCCTTGGGACCACCGACCTTATGCGCAGAAACCGTGAGAATATCCGCCCCAAGCGCCTTGATATTGATAGGCATTTTTGAAAACGCCTGAACCGCATCGACGTGCAGGACGCCCCCGGCCCCATGAACCAGCGCCGCGACCTCGGGAATCGGCTGAATCGCGCCAGTCTCGTTGTTCGCCAGCATCACGGAAACCAGCGCCGGAGGACCGCTTTCCAGCAGACCTGCAAGGCTCGTCAAATCGAACACGCCCGAGGGCAGCACTGGCGCTACCTGGATCGCTCCTTGAGCGAATCGCCCACCAGCAAGCACCGACGGATGCTCAATCGCGGAGACAATCAGACGCTGCACCGGTTCTCCACCTGCCCGGCAAAGCCCGGGCCCAAGCGCCAGCGCATTCGCCTCCGTGCCTCCAGAGGTGAAAACGATGTTCCGCTGATCGGCGCCTACGGCCGCAGCTATTGCGGAACGCGCATCTTCGATGAGCTTCCGGGCCGCCCTGCCCTCGCTATGAACCGACGAAGGATTGCCGCTGATATTGAACGCAGCCTCCATCGCGCTGCGGGCTTCAGGCCGCAGCGGCGTCGTCGCATTCCAGTCGAGATAGACACGGTCACGCATAATGTCTGAGAATCCAGTCCGGTCCGAAGGGCGCTTTACCGCACAATCGCATGAAAATAATCAGCAATCCGGCCTCCCAGATAGTCTCTGCAGGCTCAATATGCTTGCTTTTTGCCCCTTGCCCCATGCTAGAACGCGGCACCCGTTCATCGCGCCCCGCCGCGCGCATGGCAACACTCGAGAGACACATCGTTTGCATCGGCCAACCCGGCCCGCATAACGACGCTTCAAAGGAATTTTGATGCCTGAGGTCATTTTCACCGGCCCTGCCGGCCGTCTTGAAGGCCGATACCACCCGGCGAAGCAGAAGAATGCGCCGATTGCGATGGTGCTGCACCCGCATCCGCAGTTCCAGGGCAACATGAATCACCCGATCGTGTATCAGGTCTATTACGCGTTCGTGGCCCGCGGCTTCTCTGTGCTGCGCTTCAACTTCCGCGGCGTCGGCCGTAGCCAGGGACAATTCGATCACGGCACCGGTGAGTTGTCCGATGCGGCATCCGCGCTCGACTGGGCACAGACCATCAACCCCGAAGCGCGCGCCTGCTGGGTGGCCGGCTTCTCGTTCGGCGCATGGATTGGCATGCAACTTCTGATGCGCCGTCCCGAGGTCGAAGGCTTCATCTCGATCGCGCCGGAGCCCAACCGTTACGACTTCTCGTTCCTCGCACCCTGCCCCTCGTCCGGCCTGATCGTTCATGGCGACAAGGACATCGTCGCACCCGCGAAGGACGTCACAACGCTGGTCGAGAAGCTCAAGACGCAAAAGGGAATCGTGATCGATCAGCAGGTCATTCCCGGCGCCAACCACTTCTTCGTCGACAAGATGGAGCCGCTGATGGAATCGGTGACGTCCTATCTCGACATGCGGCTCGCCAACGTCCGCTGAACATCCAATCTCTCTCAAATAAAATGGCGCGGACATTATCCGCGCCATTTTCATTTACTGAACCGGCGCCTTTAAGCAGCAGCACGCTGGTCCAGTTGGGAAAGATACGACTTGTGCTTCTTCATGAAGGTTCGCAGCAGCGCCGGATACTCAGCGCTCACAGCCGCGACAACTGACGGACGCTCGCGCAGGCTCTTGCGCCAGCGCGCGATCTTCGGCTTGTTGTCCAAAATCCCGAAATCGCCAATCTCTTCGAAAACATCAAAGTAACGGAATGCCGGCGCGAACACGGCATCGACAAGCGAAAACTTTTCGCCATCAAACCACGGAGCCGCCACTAGGCGCGCTTCAAGCCGCGCGAATTTGTCGGCTGCCTGCTTTGCCTTCGCATTGAAGGTTGCTTCATCGGCCACCGTTTCCAGCCCCCAGATGTCGCCCAGTACAGCAGAGCCGAATTCGATCCATGCGCGATGTTCGGCGCGTGTCAGCGGATCTTTCGAGTGCAGCGGATTGGGCAAGGTTTCTTCGAGATATTCGAGGATAACGGCTGACTCGAAGACGGCCTTGTCGCCGATTTGCAGCACCGGTACCTTGCCGAGCGGCGAAATCTTCAGAAACCACTCGGGCTTGTTGTCGAGATCAATGTCGATCCGCTCGAACGGCACGCCCTTCTCCGTCAGAGAAATCACCGCACGCTGGACGTATGGACATAGCTTGTGGCTGATGAGTTTGAGTGTTTCCGTCATTGATCGGCTCCGGGATTGCGGACATTGCGGATCGCGCGCGTCACCCGGCAGCGCGTCATACGGACCGCGCCACGGGCGCTGAAAATCAGTTGAGTAGCCAGGAACACCGCGTCAGAGAGGAGCATATTGAAAACCTATAAGGATGCATTTGCATCTTTATAGAAGGAGGAGCCCTTCATCGTCAAGTTTCATGCAATTGCATGAAATCACGGTTTCGCGAGGACGCCACCCGTCAGCGGTGCGGCGACACCGGTCGTTCCGGGAAACGTCAGTGGCAACCCTTTGAGGCTGCGAACGGCCATGTAAGCGAAAGCCTGCGCCTCAATGGCATCCCCGGACCATCCGAGGTCAGTGCCGCGCGTGACGGTGGCCGGCGCCAGACGCTCGCCCAGCATCCGCATCAAGGTCGGATTGCTAGCCCCCCCGCCCACCACCATCCAGGTCGCAGGCAATTTCGGCAAAGTCGGCGCGATCAACGCGATCGAAGCCGCCGTGAATGCCGTCAGCGTGGCCGCACCATCTTCCGTGCTCATGCCATCAACAGTCAGCGCCGCGAAATCATTGCGGTCGAGCGACTTCGGTGGTGGCGATGTGAAGAAAGGACGGCTCAATGCGTGCGCAATCCAGTCCTGATCTGCTCGCCCTCTGGATCCTGTCCGGCCATCGCGATCCACTGCTTCACCCGTCCTGCGCAGCATGAAATCGTCGAGCAGTGCATTGCCTGGGCCAGTGTCGCAGGCGATCAGTGTCTCGCCGTCGATGTAGGTGATGTTGGCAACGCCGCCGATGTTAACGACCACTGTCGGTCCTGAACGGCCCAGCATTCGCACCAGCGCGCTGTGATACACCGGCACCAGTGGCGCCCCCTGTCCGCCTCCGGCGACGTCGGCGGCGCGCAAGTCGAACACCACCGGCATGCCAAGTGACCTGGCTAGCGCATGACCGTCACCGATCTGCACCGTCAGTTTCCGGTCTGGGCGATGCAGCACAGTCTGGCCGTGAAAGCCGACGACATCGATGGAGTCGCGAGAGAGACAATGGGCTGTCAGAAAATTCTCGACCGCCTCCGCGTGTGCGCGGGTCACCAGTTGCTCCGCATCCGTCAGAACACCGGGACGCGCACTGCGCTCGGTGACAGGTACTGCATCGGCAAGCGCCTGCCTCAGCAAGGTGCGTTCGCTATCGGTATAGGCGCGATAACCTGTCGGGCCGAACGTTCCGACACGCTCGCCGTCCGTCTCGATCAGCGCGACATCGACGCCATCGAGGGACGTCCCGCTCATTAGCCCAATCGCCTTCAGCAAGGGCCTCTCCTTGAGGGTCAAAATGCCCTCAATCATCGTTTTGCGCGTATTCTGGCCGCAAAACCTGAATATGCGCTTGGTTGAATCCGACGCCGGACCTGATACACCACAGGCCCAAACAAAACGCTAAATAACTGAATCGTCAAAGAGTGCCTCCATGAGCGCCTACCAGTCCGATTTCCTCAACGTCCTTCAGAGCCGGGGCTTCATCCACCAGATGTCGGATGCCGCCGGCCTTGATGCGCTTGCCGCGAAGGGTGATGTGACGGCCTATATCGGATACGATTGCACGGCCTCGTCCCTGCATGTCGGGCACCTGCTGTCGATCATGATGCTGCACTGGCTCCAGCAGACCGGCAACAAGCCTGTCGTGCTCATGGGCGGCGGCACCACCCGCGTAGGCGATCCATCCGGCCGCGATGAGACGCGCAAGCTGCTGACCTACGAGCAGATCGATGCGAACAAGGAAAGCATCAAGGGAACCTTCACGAAGCTGATCAAGTTTGGCGCGGGAAAGAGCGATGCCGCAATGGCCGACAATGCAGAGTGGCTGACGGCGCTCAACTACATCGAAATGCTCCGTGACGTCGGCCGGCATTTCTCGATCAACCGCATGCTGACCATGGACTCGGTGAAGATGCGGCTCGAGCGCGAACAGGAGCTTTCGTTTATCGAATTCAACTACATGATCCTGCAGTCCTACGACTATGTCGAACTGTCGCGGCGCTACGGCTGCAACCTGCAGATGGGCGGTTCCGACCAGTGGGGCAACATCGTCAACGGCATCGATCTCGGACGCCGCATGGGAACGCACCAGCTTTACGCGTTGACGTGTCCGCTGCTGACGACATCCTCGGGCGCCAAGATGGGCAAGACCGCAGCGGGCGCGGTCTGGCTGAATGCCGACCTGCTCAGCAACTACGACTACTGGCAGTTCTGGCGCAACACCGAAGACGCAGACGTCGAACGCTTCCTGAAGCTGTTCACCCTGCTACCGATGGGTGAAATCGCGAAGCTCGCCGCGCTCAAGGGCCAGGACATCAACGAAGCGAAGAAAGTCCTCGCGACCGAAGCGACCGCGCTCATCCGCGGACGCGAAGCTGCGGATGCCGCCTCGGAGACGGCGCGAAAGACCTTCGAGGAAGGCACCATCGCGGGTGACCTGCCAACGCTGGAAATCCCGCGTTCCGAACTCGATGCTGGCGCACCGGCGCTGGGACTGTTCGTCAAGGCAGGCCTTGTGGCATCGAACGGCGAGGCACGGCGTCAGATCAAGGGCGGCGGCCTGCGGATCAACGACGCGCCGGTGACCGATGAAAAGGTGAACCTGACCCCGAAGGATCTGACATCGGAAGGCGTGGTGAAGCTCTCGATGGGCCGCAAGAAGCACGTGCTCCTGAAGCCAGTGTAACTGCCGCCCGTCTCTAGCTTCGGCTGACCATGGTCATCATGGTCGCCGACATGGTGGCGATGAGTTTCTCGCGGCCGTCATTGCTGGCATAGGCATGGCCTTCCGAGACGACAAGCGTGCGTCCCGGCTTCACGACATTGCCGACAAAGCGAAACGTCTGGCCTTTGGCGGGCGCCAGCAGATTGATCTTGAACTCGACGGTGAGGATATCGGCGTGCGCAGGCATCAGCGTGTAAGACGCAAGCCCGCAGGCGGTATCGAGTCCAGCAGAAACGACGCCACCGTGCAGGAAGCCGTTCTGCTGCGAGAGTCTCGCGTCATACAGCATCCGTAATTCAAGAGCGCCCGGCTCGATCCTGGCCAGCGTAATTCCAAACGTTCCCAGCGCCGGCTGATTTGCAAACGTCCTCCGTACCCGCTCTTCGTAGTCGGGATCCTGAACCTGAAATGCGCTCATTGCTGATTGGGGGCGACAAGATCCGCAGGAACGCCCTGCTTGCCAGTGTTGAAGTCAAATATCTTGCGGAACACGCCGGGCGCCATCGCCGAAATCGGATTAACCCGCAAAACAGGCGCGCCGGGTGTTCCAACCACTTCATATGTAATGCCGATCAGGCCTTCATTGCTGCCGCCACCGAGGAACAGGCCGACGATCGGAATCTGCCCGAACATGTTGTTCAGACCATAGAGCGGGACGAACGTGCCGCTCATCTTCACCTGATTGACGGGATAGTCGATAAGCCCCTCGATGGTCGCACCGATCGTGGGGCCGCGAAGCACGCCGTCCTTGACCCGCAACTGGCCGCTCTGGCGCGTGAACTCCGCGCGCATGCCGGAGAACCCGACGCCCTGCGAATTCGCTCCCGGCGCGTTGGCGACAGCGCGATCAAGCGCCGCCTCACCCTTGATCGTAAAATCGCGGACGTTCAGCAGCCCCTCCTGTGGCGACGTATCCGACGTCGGCGGATCAACCGCCAGCCACATCTTGCCGCCATTCATCTTGGCGTAGGTGTCGGTGAAACGGAAAAACGCACCAGCGTCGTTCGTTTCGAGATACATCACGTCACGTCCGTGCGCCCGCCCGCGCAGGTCGCCAATCACCGGGGTGTCGCGGCCAAGCTTGCCGCTGAGCGAGAACGACTTGATCGCTCCGCCGCGGCGCGTGAGTTTCAGATCTATGCTGCGAACCGCCTCGCCATAGAAGCCTGCAAGCGCTCCAAGCTTGGCGTCAATGTCGATGTCGAAACTCTTGGACCTTTCCTTGGTGTTCTGATCCCTGCCCGACATCGCGCTCTTGATAAAGCCGCGGCCATCGAACACCTCGCCCCGCATCGTGACCTTCAGCGTCCCGTCAGGTGCGCGCTCGGCCTTCAAATTCGCCTTGTCGCCTTCCGAAGGCGAGAACGTCGGGAAGGACGCATTGACGAGATCGTTCTTGTCATCAACTTCGAGCGAACCCTTGATCTGCGTCCCATTTCCTTCGACGACAATGTCCTCGAAGCGCGTTCCCTGAGGCCTTTGCACGACGGTAAAGGTCATCTTGGTCGTTTTGCCCGCAACCTTGGTCCAGCCAGGCAGCAGGTTGTCGATGCGCGCGGCGGTCAGATCCGCTTCGACGCCAAAGCGATTGTCGCGGTTGTCACCTTCGCCGCCAGCAATCTTGCCGGTAAGTTTGATGGGAATCGCGCCGCTCAGACTCGGTCCCAGATCGACGCCGAGGCGCGCGCGGGCAGCATCGTCAAGGGTCGCCGAAACACGCACATCGGCGTCGCCTTCGTTGTTCTTGCGATAATCAAGCGCCGCGGGTTGTCCGCCGATCTTGACGTCACCCTTCACCCGATAGCCCTGATTGTCGGCGACAACTTTCAGCGAACTGGCTTCGAGCTTCTGGTTCATCGCCAGCTTGTCGACGGCCAACGCGCCAAGATCGAGATTGATGGAGTAAGTCGTGTCAGCCTTGGTCAGCGCGTTCTTCAAAGGCATCGCGAGCGTCACGATCGCGGATACCGTTCCCTTGCTCGAATTGGGATCGATCACCGTATCGCCTGCTTCTCGCAGCCGTTCAGACTGCAGAACTTCGGCAGCAGCCGGCACCGGACCATCGATCCGGAAGCGCACCTTGGTGGGCGCGGGCTTCGGCGCGAGATCAGGCACCTCGAATGTTAGATCGGAAATGTTGAGCCGTCTGCCGGACGGCGTATCGACGGCACCCTGCCCGACATTGATGTTGACGGTCCGTCCGCTCACCCGACCTTTCATGTCGGCGTCGCGAACCAACGGCATGTCATCGACCGGCTTGATGGTCAGACCGCTAGCCAGGAAATTCACCGACAGACCATCGTCAGGAATCGGCGGCCCGCCACGGACGAGCGTATGGATCGGCGCATTTACGGCAACGTCGAGCCGCTGGACCGTTCCACGATCAACTCGCTCGGTGATCCACTCACGGACTTCCGGCACGATCAGCACGGGCCAGATACGCTTCAGCACGGAAACCGGCATCGGCGTTGCTGCCATCCCGAGCGTCAGCCGCGGCTCGCCGGAATAATCGATGCTTCCTGAACCGGCGATACCAATCTCGCCGTTGCTGATGTCGCATTGAGTCAAAAGCACGCGTCGATTTTCGGTGTCGAAGCGGAGGCGAATAGCAATGCGATTGAAGATCGACGGTGCTTCGCCAGGCCCACCAGCCAACAGAATCGTTCCGCCGCTCAGTCCAAGCTGCCAGTTCGGAATGCTGTCGTTGGGTGGTTCGAGATGCGCCAGCAAGGTAATGCGATTGGCCCCCGCGTAAACATGAAACGGAGCGACCATGACGCGCCGCCCGGAATCCCATTCAATGCGCGCATCGGCATGGTCGATCACCATCGGGTAGTCGGGCACGTTGAGATCGACAATCGTGCCCTTGCCCGCAACGATTTCGCCACGGAAATAAGTGGGAAGCCCGTCCCGGCCGATCTCGCCCTTGAACTCGCCGCTAAGCGGCATGTCCGCTGCGTAAGTAAAATCCTTCAGCCGGGCTGCAAGCAGCAGATTGTTGGTGGGAACCTTGTTCGCGCTGATGTCGATCGATCGCACGCCGTTGGATGGTGCACCGACCGCGACCTTGAGCTCCCAGCCGTTCTTGCCTTCTTCGCCGACACTGAGCGCAACACCGCCACCGACCGGACGCCGCAGGCTCAGGCTGATGTTCTTGAAGTTGAGGACGCCGCCGTTCCGCTGATCCTCGACCGTCAGCACGCCATTTCGCAATCCGATTTCGTTGAGACTCTGACCGTCGAGCCCCTTGGCGCTGAGGCTGTCGAGCCAATCAAGCGCGGCTAGCAGTCCGCTCGTTCCATTCGAAGCCGCAACGGATGAGGCTGGAGCGACGGGTGCAGGCGATGCCTGAAACGGCAAAGGTGTTGGGCCGGACGTCGCCTGCGGTGCCGGTTTGACGGCAACCTTGCCGGTTGCGAGCGGGCTGTTGCTCTGCCCCGTCGATACAATGACGCGGCCGTCGGGTGTGATCCGTACCGCAAGTTCCGCACCCACAAGACGGAGCGTTTCAGCCTGGAGTCGCCCGGTGAAGAGGGCCATCCCGGAAAGTCTCACTTCCGCTTTTGGAGCGCTCGCAACGATGTTGCGGTCGTGATCCCGCACGATGATATCGCGCAACCGGACGGCGATTTTGATCCGGCCAGCGCGCTCGATCTGCGTACCTCCGACTTCAACGGTATGATTGTGTCCAAGATTTTCCTCGATCGCGGAGGCCAGCCATGGCGTCACGATGTCGAGATTCACCGGTCCGGCACCAAGCCGCAGCCACAACACGCCGAACGCTACGGCGAAGACAACGCTCAGCGACATCAGGACAATCGCGGTCCGCCCAGCCCATCGACTGCCCGCGATCCCTCGGCGCAATCCGCGAAACCCGTCAGTGATCCGGTGAATTCCGATGCTGGGCCGATTGAGAAGTTTGACCGCCCTGTCGCACGCGGCAGCGTCATGGTGATTCCATCCGGAATCATCCCAATGCCGGTGCTCGTCTGCAGCCTTCGCAAAGGCTTTCTGGGGCTCTGATCTCGGCATTGCCTCTCGTAGTGATCGTCAGCCTGGTCGCGCCGCCGGGCGTCAAAGCGTCAAATTGGAGACTCGCTCCGTCGGAGTACTGCCAGACTAAAGGTCCAGCCTTGGTTTTATTGTATTGTGTGTCGTTCGACCGGTGGCCTGAGAGAGTCGCAGATTCATTAAATTAAATTAGCTAACCACCATACCTCGGGGACGTCAGATTTGCCCAGCCGAAGAAGGCGGCCTTAGTGGTCTGGTCGCGGTTCTTGCGAATCCCAAAATACCCCGCTGAAAGCGACGAAAGGAAGGCGTATGTCCAAGAAAACGCGTAAGAAATCCTCCAAATCGACCTTAAAAGCCGGGGGCGCAAAGACCAGGACCGCCAAGCGGGTTGCCGCGAAGGCATCGACCGCATCCACAGCCCGTAAGTCCGGCAAAGGAGCCAAGGCCAAACGTGGAACAGCGAAAGCCGCCACGACAGCAAGAACGTCCGCCAGCGCCTCTAGCCGCGCCAGCGCGAAGACCGCATCGGCCAGAAAGCCTGCGGCATCTGCGAAAAACAAACCCGTTGCGCCACCGGTCCGCATGGTCGGAACGCTGGTTGAGGGCAAACCTGCGCCTGCGTTTTCATTGCCACGCGATGGCGGACAACTCGTCTCTCTGGAGGCCTATGCCGGGCGAAAGCTGGTAATCTTCTTCTATCCGCGCGCGGATACCCCTGGCTGCACGCTTGAAGCCGTCGCCTTCAGCCGCCTCGCCAATGCCTTCGCGTCGGCACAGGCGGCTATTCTCGGCGTCTCGGCCGACCCGGTGACCGCGCAGGAGCGTTTTCGCGACAAGCACGAACTGACGGTCCCCCTCGTATCGGATGAGAAGCTCGGAATGCTGAAGGCCTATGGCGTCTGGGGCGAAAAATCGATGTACGGCAAGACGTTCATGGGAATTACTCGGACAACGGTTCTGCTCGACACCAGCGGCATAATCACAAGAGTCTGGCGCAACGTCAGGGTCGATGGCCACGCTGATGAGGTGCTGGCGGCCGCGCGGGTCGCTTAAGGAATTAAGGATCGTTTTCCGAAAATTAACCATGAAAGGTTCAAATCGGCTTCTGTAATTGAGCCGCCCGGAGTGCGTTCCGGCCGGCGCGGGAGTGCTGATGTCGAACCGTTCCGCCCACTATTCCGAACATGCCCAACACCACCACGTCCATGCCAGGGCGCCACAGCGACGCCCGGCGCATCATCGTCCGGACCGCAACGGCTACACCATCGTCCATCACGGTAAGGCGGTGCGCTTTGGGCCAGTGGTATTCTGGATCGTGGCCGGATCGATTGTCATCATGGGCGCGTGGTCGGCGGCGACAGCGACCTACTTCGCCTTCCGAGACGACGTCCTGACCCGGCTCATCGCCCGCCAGGCCGACATGCAGTATGCCTATGAAGATCGCATTGCCGAACTTCGCGCACGTGTCGATCGCACCACAAGCCGTCAGTTGCTCGACCAGGAACAGTACGACCAGAAGCTCAATCAGATCATGCGGCGGCAGGCGCTGCTCGAATCGCGAGCAGCGGCCCTCAACACCATGCCCGATACCGCTCCCACCGGTTCGATCAAGCCGACGGCGCGCGGCGCACAGGCGACCGATGCAGGCAACACAACAGGAATCCCAAAGCCCTCACCGATCAACGACACTGTGATCTTTGTCACACCGCCGGACCGTGAGGCCCGTCTTGAATCGCGAACGCCGGCAGTCGTGCAGCCGCGCACCGACTTTGCGAAATCTCAGGGCGTCGATAGCGCGTTGTCGAATCTCCAGAACGCACTGGATAAGGTTGAAGGCCGTCAAACGGCTGCCCTCAGCTCCGTGGAAGGCAGCTACGAGTCGCGGATGCGCCGCATGCGCGGCGTGATCACCGACCTTGGACTGGACATGGCGCAGCTCGAAGCCGCCGCTCCCAAGGGCGGAATGGGCGGACCGTTCATACCAGTGACCAAGCCATCATCTGACGCCAGCGCGTTCGACCGCCAACTGTACCGGATCAACCTAAGCCGCGCGCAGGTCGATAAACTCACGCGCACCCTGTCGCTTGTGCCGTATCGTAAACCGGTTGTCGGCAATGTCGAATTCTCATCCGGCTTCGGTGTCCGCAGCGATCCCTTTCTCGGCCGCCCCGCGATGCACAGCGGCCTCGACTTCCGCGCATCGACCGGCGATCCCGTCCGCGCTACCGCCAGCGGCAAAGTCGTTACCGCGGGATGGAGCGGCGGCTACGGCCGTCTGGTGGAGATTGACCACGGCAACGGACTGTCGACGCGCTACGGGCACCTGTCGGAAATCAACGTCAAAGTCGGGCAAGTTATTGCCCTCGGTCAAGTAATCGGCGCGGTCGGCTCGACAGGCCGATCCACTGGCCCTCACCTGCATTATGAAACGCGGATCGATGGCGACGCCGTTGACCCCCAGAAATTCCTTCGCGCGGGCGTCCGCTTGACCCAAGGATAGACTGGTTCAGTTCAACCCTGATCGGCCGAACACACGAAAGACGCGTCCATCGATCACCAAAAGCGCACTCGCGATAACGAGCGCGCCGACGATCTCACGGGCTTCGATCCTCTCACCCAGGACAAAATAGCCAAGCAGGATCGCGCTGACGGGAACAAGAAGCGTCACGAGCATCACGTTGCTTGCCCCGGAGCGCGTGATGATCTGGAAGAAAAGGATAAACGCGAGCGCGGTCGAGAGCGATGCAATACCGAGAATTGCCAGCCACGTGATCAGTCCAGGCATTTGCAATTGCCAGGGGCGATCGAAAATGCTCGCCAGAACGAACATCATCAGGCTCCCCGAAAGCAGTTGAAAGGTCGCGGACGCGATTGGCGGAGAACCTGCCAGTTTACGCTTGGCCCACAGCGCGGAGAATCCGAAACAGATCGTGGCGCCAAGACACAGCACGATGCCGATGCTTTGCCGGGAGTTGATGTCGAATTCAGCCCCCTTCAGAATGATGACGCCGCAAAGGCCGAGC
>Ga0233440_1000881_pt1 | contig 30320 bp, 27 predicted proteins | sample SI_123_September_5_FD_182791 | JGI IMG/M metagenome (GOLD analysis project Ga0233440, IMG submission 182791) | Seawater microbial communities from Saanich Inlet, British Columbia, Canada - SI_123_September2016_120_MG | ecosystem: Environmental > Aquatic > Marine > Inlet | place: Canada: British... | reverse complement strand
AAATAGTTGCTGCATTTGCAACAACCAATTTCAATTTAATTTCTAGTTAACCATTGGCATTATTTCAACATCATTGTAGTAATTATTTCCTTCTTCATTCAAAGTAACTTTACTGATGTCTTCGAGTGTATCCAAATTATTTGCTTTTAGCAAACTATTTGAGAAAGTGAATAACGCTTCATTAATGTAAAACGATCTCTTGATTTGAGTGTTATAATTGTAGTAATAACCTGTTTTTAGTTCATCTTCTTCGCTTACATGTGTTATTCTTCCTCGCTCGTTAAAACCATTGGCGATTGAAACATCAAATACCATTGCACCTTGGAATGTATTTTCTCCATATAATGGAAAGTCATTCCAACGCAGGTCATCTTCCATTTCAGCCATTCTTTTCTCTGAGTCTGCAATTTGTTCTTCTGAAATCTCTGCCAGAGTTATTGGTAACACAAGCAACTCTCTTTCTTTGTCAAAAAGGAATGCTCTGTGGTCATGTAACGCTATACTATCCGTCCCACGATCTCCAATGATTACCTTGTGTAATTCAATTGGATTCTCAACATCGCTAACATCAAAAATAGCCATTTTGACTCCTTGGTACCAAGCAAAATCTCCTTTTGCTTCGATAGAATCTTTTCCAACACCGATTAAATGTGTTTCATCGATTGGATGCAAGTAATCACTGTAACCCGGAATCTTTAGTTTTCCAAGAACTCTTGGGTTTGTGTGATCGGATAGATTTAACACAAATAATGGGTCAACTTTTTTGAAAGTTACTACATATGCTTTTTCCCCCATAAATCTTGCAGAGTAAATACTTTCTCCAGGAGCTAGTTCTTCAAGAGCCCCAACAACATTCATGTCACTACCTAATACATACACGTTATTGCTTCCATTTCGTCCAACAGTTGTTGCTATTCGAAAATGGTTGTCGTACTCGTCCATTGAGAATTGATTTAATATTCTTCCAGGAACAGTTCCTTCTGCAACAAAGCTAGCATTACCATTATCTAGTTTAAATTTAATTACGCTAGTTTTTTCGATGTTATCCCACTCTGGAACGAAAACACTCTTGAGTATTTCAAAAGGAAGCGGTAGAATAGTTCTATTCCAAACTTGTTCAGCTAAATATAGATTGTTCTCTGAAGCGTAAACTGCTTGTCCTGAAGCCGCAATAGTTTCGGATTCTATTGAGTTATTTGCCAAGTTTAGTCCTGCAATTGTTACAAAACTAGTTGAAGGAACGTCTGGTATAAATCCGATTTCTGTTGCTTCTGCAATTCTTTTTTCTACTCCGTTTTCTCTTAGCATTGGAATGATGTTGTTGCCATCATTTTCTGCATAAGTCCTATAATTAGGATATGTATTAACAACAAAATAAATTTTGTCATCAATCATTCTTGAAGTTAAATAAAAACCTTCAAACTCTGTTTCTTTTTCCAGTGTTGGATTTGTTTTGTCACTAATATCATATACTTGTACAACTGCGGTGCTGTTATTACAACCAAAACAATAGCTTTTTTCCAATTTGCTTCTTGTTGCGCCAAGTCCCATTGAAAAAACAACTAATTTATTGTTATTAATAAAAATCTCGGTTGGCCGCATATTTTCAAGTTCTATAATTGATTTTACTTCAGCGTCCTCAGCGGGGTAAGCATCTACGATGTAAACATTGTCTCCTGAAACAAAATAACCATATTTTCCATCAGTCTTCATGATGTCTGCTTCGTCAACTCCTTGTACTTGTACATTTGTTTCAGAGTAATCAGTTCCTTGTGATGCTTTTGGAGCAGCGTTTCCTGCATCTGCTGATTCAGTCATGGCCGTAGTCATTAAAATGTCTCTACCCCAACCGCCTTTGTAATAATTTTGTTCTTTTGCTTCTTCAAAAGAAGCTACCATTGAATCGTAACTATCAAATCGTTGTAGATTATCTTTTTCTACTGGCGAAACACTTACGATACTAAAAACTACCATTAACGCAATTACTGCTACAATCACAATTCCTATAATTGAAATATTTTTTTCATTCTTATCCATTAAACCACCTTACAAAAATACTCTTTTGTTTGTCTATATTATGATCTTTGATTTATAAAAGCAGTGCTTTTTTGTTAGGTAGTGACCTAATCAAGAACTAATCAAGAACGGTGCACATAATATTTATATATTACAAAAATAACTATATTATTGTGATTTTATGCGATTCAGATTACCATTTATGCAAAAAATAACTCAAAGAAGAGCTGTTCGCGCAGGTAAGGCAAGGGTTTTGAAAGCAAAAAATGATTTTGGTAGACATAATAGTCTTGAGATAGGGTCAGATTTAGTTAAACAACGCAAGCGTTTGGTCGAAATGACTGGTTTTGATGAGATAGAACTTGAAAAAGAAGATATAGGCTTAATTCAAGATTATGTTAAAAAAATCCGAGAAGATGGTGGGCCCGGTGCAGCTATTATGTCGCAAGACGTTATTCGTAATATTGAGTCAATTGCAAATCAACTTACAGACAGGGTAACGCGGGGAGCGGACGCAACTGTAAACCGAGAACAGGTTAAAGAAATATGTACAAGTTATATACGATTAAGACATTCTAACGCCATGCAAAAAGCAATGAATGTTACTGGCGGGATAAACAAAAGAGACATAGTTTAATCCAACACCTCTATGCTACATAACCATGGTTACTCAAAACTAGAAAAACTACACGAAAAGACTTTTAAGTATTTTTATTCTTCCTTAATGGGTGATTGAATGGTTGACGTACTAGTTATCTTCGGATCTGCTTCTGATGAACCGGTTTTTAGCAAGATAATAACAGAATTAAAGGAAAAAAACATTTCAGTAGAGCTTAGGATTATTTCAGCTCATAGAACTCCAAAAGAGTTAGAAACGGCTCTAGCGGAAACTGATGCAAAAATATTTATTACAGGTGCAGGTCTAAGTGCAGCGCTCCCAGGAGTTGTTGCCTCACAAGTTGTAAAACCAGTTATTGGTATCCCTGTTTCAGGAAATTACGAAGGATTAGATGCGTTGCTATCAATCCATCAGATGCCACCAGGCATCCCAGTTCTTGGTAGCGGAGTTGACGGAGGAGAAGTTGTTTTGACTGTTGAAAATTATTTGAAAGGTTTTTCAGAATTAGTTTTGACAAAAAATGCTGAGAACGACGAAATTGAAAAAAGATATCAAGCATGTATTAAAACTTTGAATGAATTAGGTGTAGAGTTTAAAGAAAGTGCTACAAAAGAAAATCCTTTGGTGATTGAGTTCCAAGATATAAATAATCTTGTTGAATCAAAATCTGAAGCGACATCAATTATTGTTCCATGTGGAAAACCAGTAGCTGAGGATTCAGTAAAGGTTTTGAAAGCCTCTGGGAAAAATATTTGGGTTGGCCTTGGAAGAGGAGATAATGCAGCGATTGCTGGAGTAGAACTAATGAATAATAGTGGTGCTTTAACTGGTGCACTCACAGCACAAAGAGCAAAAATGAAAGACAAAGTTATTGCTTCTGACACAGAAATGAAAGGAAAATATGGGGAGTGATGAAAATGGCAAAGATAGTAGGAAACCAAATAATAGGAAAAGTAAAAACCGTTACAATTGAAAAAGAACCAACTGAAAACGAAACAGGATCAGCAACATTTGATTTTCGTGATGAATACTCAATATTTGATTATGGTAGAATGCCAGACGATATTCCTTTTAAAGGAGAAAGTTTGTGTAGAATGACTGTACAAAATTTTAAAGAGCTCGAAGGAAAAGGAATTAAAACACATTTTGTAAAATCAATTTCACCAAAAGTATTCCAAGTAAACACTGTGAGAATTTTATACCCTCAAAAAAATGAGATTATGCGTGAGAGTACAAATTTTTTAATTCCACTAGAAGTAATTTTTAGAAACTCTCTTCCTGAAGGTAGTTCAATGCTAAAAAGACTTAGAGGGGGTTCGTTAAAACCAGAAGACATTGGTCTTGATAGAATACCCGAACCATTTGAAAAGCTCGAAAAACCAATAGTTGATTATACAACCAAGCTTGAGAAAGATGACCGGCACCTCACAATCGAAGAAGCAAAAGAACTTGCAAAAATTAGTGATGAAGAGTTTGCCAAGATTGAAGAAACAGCTTTAGCAGTAAATTCATTCCTAAATGAAAAAGCAGAATCAATAGGTCTTGATCATGCTGATGGAAAAATTGAAATGGCATTTAACCCAAATAGAGAAATAATGCTTGTCGATACTTTTGGTACGCTTGATGAGGATAGATTCTTATTTGGAAAAACTCAGTTAAGCAAACAGTTGCTTAGAGATTACTATGCCAAAACACAGTGGGCAGAAGAAGTTCAAAAAAAGGAAGATGGTTTAGAATATTCATTTACTAATGCTAAACCCTTGCCACGTGATCTATTAGAACTGGCTTCGAATATGTACAAGAGTGTTTGTGAAGCTTGGACCGGAGAAAAAGTATGGAATGCGCCAGCAGTAACTGATGTTGTTTCTCAAATAAATGCTTACATGGAAAAACTGTGATTAGCATGGATAGGTTTGACAGCATTTCTCCACTCGATTACAGGTATTCTGATGAAGAAGTTTCTAAGTTTCTTGGTGAAGAATCACGTATTAAGCACCAAGCACTCATAGAAGCTGCTCTTGCTGGTGTGCTAGCAAAAAATGGAATTTGTTCACCAGGAGTAGCTGACGAAATTACAAAAGCTGCTAGCGAAGTAAATGCAAAAGAAGTTTATGACGAAGAAAACATAACTCGTCACGATATTCGTGCGCTAGTAAATATGATTAGAAAAAGAGTTAGTGATGAAGCAAAACCATTCGTTCACTTTTGTGCAACGTCATATGATATTATTGACACAGCTAATTCTTGTCGTTACAAACAAGCAACCAGTGAATTAATTCTCCCTGCATTACGTGAGCTTGAAAGTACATTTATTGATTTGGCAATAAGGGAAAAAGCAACTGTTCAAGTTGGGCGAACACACGGGCAACACGCAGTACCGATTACATTTGGTTTTGCGATTAGTGAATATGTTTCTCGTTTAGGAGGGCGGATAAAAGAAATTGAAGAGAAAAAAGATGGTTTAGTTGGAAAGTTTTCAGGAGCAGTTGGTGCATACAACGCATCTTCATTATTGAATAAAGACCCGATGAAATTTGAAAAAGATCTAATGGAAGAACTTGGATTAAAAGCATCTATTTCCTCTAATCAAGTTGTTGAACCAGAACCTCTACTTGATTTAATACACGCAGTTATTTCGGCGTTTGGTGTACTTGCTAATTTTTCTGATGACATGAGAAACTTGCAACGAAGTGAAATTAATGAAGTAGCTGAGGCTTTTGGTAAAAAGCAAGTTGGTAGTAGTACTATGCCTCACAAAAGAAACCCTATTAACTTTGAAAATGTTAAGAGTATGTGGAAAGAATTTTTCCCAAGAATAAATACTTTTTACATGGATGCTCTAACTGATCACCAAAGAGATCTAACCAATAGTGCTTCAGCAAGATTTATTCCAGAAATTTTTGCAGCGTTTTATTCTTCGATTGTACGATTGCAAAGAATTACGAAAAAATTAGTTGTGGATAATGCTTCAATGCAAAGAAACTTTGATATGAACAAAAAGATGATTATTGCTGAACCACTATACATTTTGCTAGCCTTTTATGGACACAATGACGCACACGAAGCCGTTCGCGAATTAACTCTTGCGAGCCAACAAAGTGGAAAAGCACTTATGGAAATTGCTTTTGAGGATAAGTCACTTGCTCCATTCATTGAAAAGTTTTCAGACGAACAAAAAGCATTACTGCAAGAACCAGAAAAGTATATTGGACAAGCAGTAGCAAAAACAGAAATACTTTGTGAGTACTGGAAAAGTGAATTGAAATTATAGTTGAGGCTATAAAACGAATTGAGTTGTGCTATTGATAATTAGGTGCTTTTTGAGTAATTATTACGTCGTGCGGATGTGATTCTATTTTTCCAGAACTACTAATTTCAACAAATTCTTTGTTATTCAAAGATGCAATATCTTTTGCACCTACTAGACCCATTCCACTTCTTAGCCCGCCAAGCAATTGGAACACAACTTCTGAAATAGTTCCTTTGTATGGAACAACTCCTTCGATTCCTTCAGGTACATGCTTTGCATCTTTCTTTTGAAAGTATCTTTCACTAGATCCATTTTTCATTGCACCAAGAGAACCCATTCCTCTATATTGTTTGTACTTTTGATTATGTAAATAAACAATTTTTCCAGGAGTTTCTTCACACCCTCCAAATAAAGAACCAATCATCACACTTGATGCTCCGGCTGCAAGTGCTTTTGTAATATCCCCGCTGTACTTTATCCCTCCATCAGCAATTACCGGAATTTTTGAGGGAGTAGCTGCTTCACACACGTTCCTAATCGCAGTGAACTGAGGCACACCTACTCCGGAAATAATTCTTGTTGTACAAATCGAACCGGGTCCAACACCAACTTTTAGTGCGCTAGCTCCAGCACTAATCAGGTCTTCAGCAGCTTGTTTGGTAGCAATATTGCCTGCTACAACTTCAATATCAAACTCTTTTTTTATTTCTTTTACTCCTTCAACGACTCCTTTTGAGTGGCCGTGGGAAGTATCCACAAATAAAATATCTACTTCTGCCTTTATGAGTGCACAAACCCGTGCGAGATCATTGGGACCAACTGCAGCACCCACAACAAATCTTCCAGCTTTATCTCTTAGTGTTAACGGATTATTTTCTTTGTCGATAATATCTGTAATTGTAATTAGTCCGGTTAGATTTTTGGCATCGTCAACCACTAAAAGTTTTTCAATCCTATTGGTATGGAGAATTTGTTTTGCTTCATCCATATCAAAACCTTCTTTGATAGAGATTACGTCTTTAGTCATCACATCGCTAACTTTTTTTGTTAGATCTTCTTCAAATAATAGATCGCGTTTGGTTATTATTCCAACAAGCTTTTTACCTTCAACTACTGGAAAAGAAGTTATATCTGTTTGACCTTTTAATTCAATTAATTTTGCAAGAGTATCATTAGGAGATAATGTTTTTGGATTTTTAACAACCCAGTAAGCTCTCTCTTTAACTTTTCTAATTTCTTCTACTTGATCTTCGATAGAGAGATTTTTGTGAACAACTCCAAGACCTCCTTGGTGTGCCATCGCAATTGCAGTATTTGATTCAGTTACAGTGTCCATTGCAGCCGAAATCAAAGGGACATTAAGTGGAAATTTGTTTGTTAATTTGGTTTTTAAGATTACTTGGGAAGGAAGAACTTTGGAAGCTTGTGGAATAAGAAGAATATCATCAAATGTTAAAGCCCTTTCACCCATGACTAATTAACTGCCGAACTATTTTTAACTATTTACCATTGGGGTGATAGAATGGAAGTAAGTGTTCCTAGGCATTTTCCTTTTTATTTATATCCTGATTTGATTACTTACGAATGAAACAGAGACTGAGAATGGATCTCTTAGACAAGAGAAAACAACTATCAAAGAAAGTATTGAAAACAAAAAGCAAGAAAATTGCAAAAAACCTTTTTAGTTTAGATGCATTTAATGAGAAAACCAAAATCATGTTTTTTGTTTCATTTGGAAATGAAGTTCACACACACGACATGATAAAAAAGTGCCTCGGGAAAAAAACTGTTATTGTTCCAAAAACGTTTGGAGATTACTTACTACCCTGTAAAATTAATTCACTAAAAGAACTGCGCGTATTTGAGTTAGGTATTTTAGAACCCGTTAAAGAAGAATTTTTTCCAGTAAAAGAAATTGATGTTGTTATCGTTCCAGGACTAGCTTTTACTACACGTGGTGAACGCATAGGATATGGAAAAGGTTATTATGACAAGTTCTTGAGTGTTTGCAAAGCAACTAAAATCGGGCTTGCTTTTGAAGAATTCATTATTGACGAGATTCCTACTGATAAACACGATGTTACTGTTGATTTTGTAGTTTCTGATGACAGAATTATTAATGTGAACAAATAAGGTATATACGAAGAAAGTGATTTTATGGGTGAACTAATTAGTGGAAAAAAGATTGCTGCAACTATTATTGATGAGTTAAAACAACAAACGTCAGGGATGAAAGTAAAACCTTTGCTTGCAATGGTTCTTGTCGGAAATGATTCGGCTTCTGAAATTTATGTTCGCTACAAAGAAAGAGCGTCTTTGCGGGCAGGATTTGATTCAAAACTAGTGCGATTGAGTGAAAATATTTCACAGGAAACATTACTGCAAGAAATTGAAAAATTGAATACTGATAAAAAGATTCATGGGTTTATTGTTCAATTGCCTCTTCCAAAACAAATTGATGAAAAAAAGATTATTGATGCGATCTCTCCGCTAAAAGACGCTGATGGTTTTACTACAGCTAACTTGGGAAATTTGTTCGTTGGGAATAAAACAATCCTTCCTGCCACAGTTGTTGGAGTAATGAGAATGCTTGAAACAGTTGTTAGTGATTTCAGAGGAAAAAATGTTGTGGTTGTCGGAGCGAGCAATATTGTTGGAAAACCACTAGGCGTTTTACTTCTTAATCAATTAGCTACAGTCACTACTTGTAATGTGGATACAAAGAACTTGGCAGAGCACATAAAGAACGCAGATATTTTAGTAGTTGCTGCAGGAAAAGCTGGATTGGTTTCCAAAAATATGGTAAAAAAAGGAGCTGTTGTTATTGATGTTGGAATTAACCGCTTAGATGATGGTAGCATTTGTGGAGATGTTTCAAAAGAAGTGCGTGAAGTGGCTGGTTTCACCTCGCCGGTTCCTGGCGGAGTTGGACCAATGACTGTTGCAATGCTTTTGAGTAACACTCTTGAGTGCATGAAATTACAGGGATTAGTATAGGAGTTGATAAAGTGAATGTAGCTGTTTTAGGAAGTACAAGAGGAACTGATTTGCAGGGAATAATTGACGCAACCCAGAATGATTCTCTAAAAGGAATTGATATTAAATTTGTTCTAAGCGAAAAAGAAGATGCCTTTATTTTAGAACGAGCGCGCAAACATAATTTGCGAGCTATTTTTCTCGATCCGAAAGGAAAAAAGAGAGAAGAGTTTGATGCAGAAGTTGATTCGCTACTTGGAGAAAATGATGTTGAATTAGTCCTACTAATTGGTTATATGAAATTAATGAGCAAAGATTTTGTTGCTAGTTGGGGCAACAAAACAATGAATATTCATCCTTCTTTGCTTCCGATGTTTGCAGGTGGAATGGACTTAAATGTTCACGAAGCGGTTCTTGAGCGAGGATGCAAAATAAGCGGATGTACATTAATGTTCATTGATGAAGGTGCTGACACTGGACCAATAATAATGCAAAAGGTTGTTGAAATTGAGAATAATGAAACACCCGATTCATTAAAAGCAAAAGTACAGAAAGCAGAAGTAGAAGCTTTTTTAGAAGCGCTTCCGCTTTATCGCGATGGAAAGATAATACTTGAAAATGATAAAGTAAAGATTCTAAAATAATTTGAATGTTTAGTTAGATAATTTCTTTTGTTTATCGCTATGTGTTGACAACTTTTTTCTCTTTTCTTCAAAAACTGATTTCCCATCAAAGCAGTATAAACAAAGTTCATTCTTTTCTTTTTTAGTTGCTTTAACAAAGTCTTCAAGTGTATTATAAATTAAGCTATCTGCACCGATTGATTGTTGTATATCTTCTAGCTTTTGTCTTCTAGCTATAAGTTCATCATAACTTCTTGTTGATATGTCAAATAGACAAGGGTGTAACAATGGAGGACAAGCTATTCTTACGTGTACTTCTTTTGCGCCTGAATTTTTCAAATCTTTTACTTTTTCTCTTATTTGTGTCCCTCTTACAATCGAATCATCACAGAGCACTATTATTTTTCCTTTAACTGCATTTTTTAAAACACTTAATTTTTTTCTTGCCATAGCATCTCTTTCTTTCTGAGTAGCTTGAGTATAACTTCTGTCTCCATATCTGTCTAATAAAAAAACACTTTTTAGTGGGACTTTGCTCTCCAAATGATATCCTTCAGCATGTCCTATGCCACTGTTTGGTACTGGTGCAACAATATCTGCTTTTAGATTACCTGCATCTCTTTTTGCAAGCATTGCTCCCATATTGTTTCTTGCTTCATCTACTGACACGCCATCGATGATTGAATCTACACTTGCGGTGTATGCCCACTCAAAAGAACAGATAGCAGTTCTTTCACTTTGCAAAGTCTTTATTGTTTTGAATCCGTTTTTGTCAATAAAAAGTATTTCTCCTGGATTAACATCTCTTACAATATCAATTTCTATGTTTTGCATTGCTCTACTTTCTGATGCAACACAAAACGTGTCTTCTTTTTTTCCAAGAATTAATGGCTTGAAACCAAATTTATCTCGTACTGCATAAATCCCATCGTTAGTTAAAATCAATAAACAAAAACTTCCAATAATTTCTTTATCAATTATTTCAATTCCTTCAACATAATCTTTTCCCTTAGCAAGAAGTTTTGACAAAATTTCTGTTTGTGAATCAAATTCAAAAGTGTGTCCTTCTTTTTTTAGTTTTTGCATTAGCTCATCAGCGTTTACAATGTTTCCAGTAAAACAAATAGAAAAGTTTCCTAAGTTCGCATTTATTTTCATTGGTTGCCGATCTCTTAAACTAACATGACCTATTCCAAAATTTCCTTCAAGTCCATTTAAGGCTTGGTTTGAAAAAGTTGTATCGCATCTTCCTTTGCGAGTATGAATAAATAACCTTTTTTTGTTGCTAGTTGATATTCCACAATATTGTTGACCGCGGTGTTGTAATAGATGCATAGCATAGAGGATTTCTTTTGAACAATTTTCTAGGTTATAGATTCCAAAAAGCCCACAATTTTCTTCCATAATAAGTTCAAATATAGAAACTAATAAATACCTTGTGTGAAAATTTTACTTTCACTTCAAAGCTTTTTGTCCAATGTCTTTTCGGTAATAAATACCTTCAAAAGAGAGTTGTTTAACACCCACATACGCTTGGTCTATACTAGTTGCTATGGATTCTCCAAGAGCGCTTACTCCAAGTACTCTTCCACCATTTGTAAGTGTTTTTCCGTCAACTTCTTTTGTCCCTGCATGAAAAACGACTGCGTTTGCTACATTTTCTAGCCCATTTATCTCTTTTCCTTTTTCATATTTCCCAGGATATCCGCCCGAAGCTAGGACTACACAGGTGCATGCATCAGTTTTCCACTTAACTTCTTTTTCAGCTAGGTTGCCTTCGATACACCCTTGCATTATAGGCAAAAGATCACTTTCTAGACGTGGCAAAATCACTTGTGTTTCTGGATCTCCAAAACGACAATTAAATTCAATTATTCTTGGACCGTTCTTTGTAATCATTAGCCCTGCATACAAAATTCCTTTGTATGTTCTTCCCTCTTTTTCCATTGCATCAATCATAGGTCTCATTATTTTTTCAAGAACGACCTTTTCGACCTCAGTAGTAACAATTGGTGCTGGAGAATATGCTCCCATTCCGCCAGTGTTTGGTCCTTTGTCTCCATCAAATACTGCTTTGTGGTCTTGTGAGGAAACCATTGGAAGAATTGTTTTTCCATCAGTAAAAATTAGGTAACTAGCTTCTTCGCCAATTAGTTTTTCTTCAATAATAACTTCGTTTCCTGCGTCACCAAATTCTTTGTCAACTAAAATTTTGTTTATCGCGTCTTTTGCTTCTTCTTTGGTTTCACAAACAATCGCTCCTTTTCCTGCAGCTAGACCATCTGCTTTTACTACGATTGGAGCACCCTTTTCTTCTACATAAGCAATTGCTTCTTCTGCATTACCAAAACTTGCAAACTCAGCACTAGGAATATTATATTTTTGTAAGAGTTCTCTTGTGAATATTTTGCTTCCCTCAAGTATTGCTGCAGCTTTGCTCGGACCAAATGCTTTGATTCCTTCTGCTTCTAGCGAATCAACAATTCCTTCTACTAGTGGAACTTCTGGCCCCACAACAACCATATCAATTTGTTTTTCTTTTGCAAAATTAATTACCCCTTGTATATCTTCTGCACTAATATCAACATTCTTTGCGATCTTTGCAGTTCCCGCATTTCCAGGAGCTACATATAGTTCTTCTAACAACGGGCTTTGTTTTATTTTCCAAGCAAGAGTATGTTCGCGTCCTCCACTTCCAACAATTAGTACTTTCATTTTTTCACCTCTACTCATCATCCGTAAAAATAATTCCTTTTGGTTTGATGTTAACTTGTTTTTCTCCTTCAACAACGGTTCCAATTTCCCATGCTTCGATACCATGTTCTTTTGCAACTCGCAAGATTGCTTCTCCGCTTTCTGCTGGAGCCATTATTGCATAGCCAAGACCCATATTCCATGTGTAATAAGCTTCTTTGTCAGGCAAACCAGTTTTCTCTTGCAAGAACTTAAATACTTCGCTTGGTTCTGGAACAAAATCGATTTCGTAAGCTACTTTCTTTCTGTTTCGCATAATCTTTTTCCATCCATGTCCAGTGATTGGAGACATGTAATGCACTTCGGTTGCATTAAGAAGTGCAACTAGAACTCTTGAATACAGTGTTGTAGGTATAAGTACTTCTTCTCCGACTATTTTTCCGCTTGGAAGTTTAGTAAAATAACCTTCCGGTAAGCTTTCAAGAGTTTTTCTAATTAAAGAGATTCCGTTTGAGTGGACTCCGCTAGAAGCCAAACCATAAATCTTATCTCCTGCTTTTAGGTTTTGTCCGTACGTTAAATTTTTCTTTGGTTTTATTATTCCTACACTCGCACCAGCCATATCAATTGTTCCTGGAGTGATGATCCCTGTTAGTGAAGGAGTTTCTCCGCAAGGAATTGCTAAACCTATTTCTTCACTAGCTCTTCTAAAACCTTCAAGGAGTGCAGCAGCTTTCTCGTCTTTGTCTTCAACCCAATCACAATTACAAGTACTAATAATATCTCCGTATACAAATGGATCTGCTCCAATTGATGAGAGATCATTTGTGCTCATTGCGACATTGTCTTTTCCAAGATTTTCAAAGTACTTTGTGTCAGGATTTATTTTGTACATTGCGTCAGCTATTAGATTTTTTGTTCCAAGTCCTTCAACATTAAAAACTAAATAATAATCTTGTCCCTCAAGTTCAATTGCGATTGCACTTTCGCCAAGTGTTTCTGGAATTATTCTCATTCCAAGTCTGTTAATCGAATCTAGGTGTGGAGTAAATTTTTTCACCGCTGCTTTTTTTACCGGATCTAACTTTGTGTAGTCTACTAGTTCATGATATTTCATTGTTCTCCCTCCAACCTTGTTTGTCTTGTTAACTTAAATAGAATCATTTAAAATAATCAACAGCGTTCCTGAATATTTTCAAACCAGGACCAGTTTGTGTGAGTGTTTTACCTTCTCTTTTAGCTTGTTCTTTTAACAAACCCCAATTTGGCATTTGTCTAACGTCAATTGCTCGCTCAGGATGAGGCATCATTCCAATTAATCTACCACTTTCGTCAGTTATAGATGCAATATCCTCAATAGAACCGTTTGGATTAGCTTCTAGGTTTTGATAATCACAAATGCTGCCTTTAACGTATTTTGCTGCAACTAAACCCTTGTCTTTTATCTTCGCGAGTGTTTCCCCGTTAACAGAAAACTTTCCTTCTCCGTGCGCGATAGGAACACTAATTCTTCCAACATCTTTTGTCCAAGGACTTTTTGAATTAAATTCTAGGTCAACCCAACGATCAATGTATCTTGCAGAATCATTGTGCACTAGTGCGGTTTGCACTTCGCCGTACTTTCCTTCAAGCGCTGGTAACAAACCAAGGTTAACCATTACTTGAAAACCATTACAAATTCCAATTGATAAATTATCCCCTTTGACAAAATCTACTAATTCTCCCCACAAGTGGTTTCTTATTTTACTAGCTAGTGCATAACCAGAACCCGTGTCGTCTCCGTAAGAGAATCCTCCGGGAAAAGTTAGTACTTGGTAATCGCTAAGTTTCTTTTTACCATCAATCAAATCGTTTATGTGAACAATATCTGCTGTCGCCCCAACACTCTCAAAAGCAAATTTAGTTTCTTCATCACAATTAATTCCATAACCTGTTAGCACTAAAACATTTACCATTAATAACCACCTAATGTTTCTTTGTAAGCTGAATTGATTTTGTCAAGATCCAAATTAATAATTTCTTTTCCTTCACGTCCACTAACAACTAAGTTTTTGTTTTCCGTAATAGTTCCGATTTCTTTGAAAGTATTCCCTTCCATCGTTTTTTCAAACGCTTCTTTGTTTTTTGGTGCAACAGTAACAACAACTCTTCCTTGGCTTTCTGAAAACAAAGCAAAATCATTCCGTGAGTTCTCTCCAGGTAAGTCTGCAAGAGAAATAGTCATTCCAAGCATTCCACCCATAGCTGTTTTTGCTAGAGCCACGATTAAACCACCATTCACAACACTTTGCGATGAAGCAACGATCTCACTGCAAATAGCTCTTGTTAACGCTTTGTATAATTTCTTATTTTTCACTGCATCAACTTTTGGAATATTATTTCCAATTGCGTCATTCATTGCAAAGTACTCGCTTGCTCCTAGCTCGTCATTTGTTTCACCAAGAACATAAACTAAATCTCCAGCAATCTTTGCGTCAAGTCCTACTGCTTTGTTTGAATCTTGCATTACTCCGATTGAAGATATAAGTAGTGTTGGTGGTACAGAAATTTTCACTGCTTCTCCTTTCTCATCATATCCTTTGAAGTCATTAAACATACTGTCTTTTCCAGAGATGAACGGAGTTCCATAAGCAATCGAATAATCATAACAAGATTTTACTGCTTCTTTTAATTGTCCTAGTCTTTCTGGTTCGGTTGAACTACACCAACAAAAATTATCCATCAAAGCCAGGTACTCAATATCTGCTCCAGCGGAAACCGCGTTTCTTATTGCAGTGTCTATTGCACATGCTGCCATGTGATAAGTGTCTACGTCAGAGTAAGTTGGATTGATTCCTTGCGAAATAACAACTCCTTTTTCTGAGCTTAGCAATGGTCTAGAAACAGATGCTTCTCCGTTTACTAACCCTCTCCCTTGCATTGGTTTTATTACGCTTCCACCTTGTACTTCGTGATCATATTGTTTTGAAACAAATTCAAAACTAGATAAATTTAATCTCTTAAACATGCTAGTAACTGTGTCATTCAAATTGTCTTTTTCTTCGATTGTTGGTTCTTCGTGAGTTGGTTTTGTATAAGTAGTTGTTATTGGTCTTTTTGGTAAACCATCATGCAAGAAACCCATTTCTACATCCATTACAGTTTTTCCTTTGTAATCAACAACGCATCTTCCAGAGTCAGTGAACTCTCCTATTACTGTTGATTCAACTCCTCGCGCACTCATTAGTTTATTGAATTCTTCGAGTTTCTCTTTTGGAACAGAAAGAGTCATTCTTTCTTGTGATTCGCTGATCCAAGTTTCCCACGGACTTAAACCAGGATACTTTAAGGGAACATCATCAAGAATAACTTTGCAACCACCACATTCTTTTGCCATTTCTGCAACAGAACATGATAAACCACCAGCACCATTATCCGTAATACTAGTGTATAATCCTCTGTCTCGTGCTTCTTTCACAAGAGCATCACTCATTTTTTTCTGTGTTATTGGGTCACCTATTTGTACTGCAGTTGCAGGGCTACCTGAGTCAAGTGCTTCACTAGAAAAAGTTGCTCCGTGGATACCATCTTTTCCAACGCGTCCACCAATCATTATTATTGTGTCTCCCACCTGTGCTTCTTTTTCACAAGAATTTCTTCCTACACTAGTTCTTGGAATCAAACCTAGTGTTCCAACAAAAACAAGTGGTTTTCCTTTGTAACGATCATCAAAAACCATGAATCCTTGCGGAGTAGGAATACCAGAACAATTTCCGCCAACGTTTACTCCGTCAATTACTCCTTCCATCATTCTTCTTGGAGAAAGCATTTTTTGTGTAAAGTCTTTTCCCTTGTATAATGGTGAAGCGTCTTTTGGATCACCAAAACAAAAACCGTATCTATTAATTATTGGTTTTGCTCCAAGACCAAAACCCATTGCGTCTCTGTTTACTCCAACTATTCCTGTTATTGCTCCTCCAAATGGATCAAGTGCAGAAGGAGAGTTGTGAGTCTCTGCTTTATCAGTAACTAAGTACTCTTCATCAAAAATAATTGCTCCTGAGTTGTCTACGAATACGGAAACACAAAAGTCTTTGTCTCCTTTTTCTTCTCGGATTTTGTTTGTTGAGCCTTGGATATAAGTTTTGTACAAACCCTCTTTTATTTCATCAAATTCATCAGCAAAAATTGTGTGCTTACAATGCTCACTCCAAGTTTGAGCAATACTCTCTAGTTCCACATCAGTTGGGTTTCGTCCTTCTTTTGCAAAATATGCTTGTATTGCTTTCATATAACTTAGATCAAGTGCTAGTGGCCCACGTCTAGTTCCATCAGGATTAGCGATTCCTTGTTTTCCAATAACTATTAATTCGTCATCGCTAACATTTAGAATATCTACTTCTTCTGCTTTTGGATCGTCTTCAAGCTTTACTTTTGGAACAATGATTCCCATTCCATTGTTTTCTTGGAATTCTTTTGAGCTCTTTATATGAATTCTTTGAATTAATGGATTCACCAAAGAGTTTCCTATCTCTTTTGCCTCTTCTTCTGTGATACTACCTGTGATGTATGTTACTTGTGAAGTATAAACGTCTTCTCCCTCTTTAAATTTCATTTTTAGTAAGTCTTCGATCCCTTCTCTTGTTGTAGTAGCAACATTATCAGTTACTCCAGGTAAGAAACCAGTTTCTATCGCCCAATCAAACTTTTCTGGAGCAATAAATGCGGTTGTTGATGAGTTTTGTACAACAGGGTTTTTTAGCATCAATGCAATTTTTTCTAAGTTAGATTCTTTAACATCAAGATCAATAGTGTAAACATCAGTTAGTGCGACAGAATCAATCTTTCCTGCTAGACCCATCCCATTTAGTTTATTCTTTAAGACATTAGCACGAGCGTCGTTTTCCTTGTAGTTTATTTCGATTCGGTTTGTCATTAATTCAACTGCCTGTGTTGGCACTAAATTGAAAGTACACCTTTTTATAAATATATAGTGAAAAAAAATTTAAAAAAAACTAATTTGGCTAATTCCTTTTTAAAAGGCAACACTTAAATACTCTTTTTCTACAATAGATATGCTTTAAGGGCAGGGAGGAGAGTAAATGAAAAAAATAATCGCAGTTTTATTAGTTTGTTTTTTGTTAGCAGGAATTGCTTTTGCTGATACTAATACACCAGAACCAACGCTTTATACAGATAGCAATGATTTAGTTGTTACCGCAATTAGCGTAGACAACAATACTGATGCCAACGAACCAATGTTAGTTGATGATTCGGACGACAATAGGCCAAGAGATCCTCGTTTAAGAGAAAGAGTTCGTGAGCGAGTAAAAGATCGCGTAGAAGCAATAATTGCTCGATCAATTAATGAGGTTAGACGCGAATACCAAAAACAATTCGTTAGTGCAATAAGAGACTCAAACGTAGAAATTAAAGAAGAGTTACAAGAATTAAGACAAGCGATTAACACGAAAATTCGACAAGAGTTACGTGAAAAGAGAATGGTTGATTACTCTGATTACAATGGTTTAGGACAAAAGATAATCATTGCAAAAGAGATGATTGAAGTAAGAGTAAAAGACGCAATCGATTCGAATGTAATTCCTATAACAGCTAGAATAAAGAGACGCGTTCATGATCGATTAATTGAAATACGAAACGATCGAAACAAAGTTGAAATCGTTGATGGAAATGTAATTGTTGAAACAGACGAAGAAGTTACTATTGACGACAATGGATTACATATTCGCGGACGAAAACTAAGAGTTCTTCCAAATGCAATAAAAATGAAAGCAAGAGAAAAAATTGAATTGCATACACAAGGAGAAAAAATAAAGTATATAATAAAAGCAAAGAATATTAGACACATATTTGGTTTTATTCCAGTAGAAACACTTGAAGAAATCCAAATTAACGCAGAAACAGGAGTTACTGAGAGCTATGCTCGGCCTTGGTGGGCAGCAATTGCTAACGGTGCCGATGTTGATGCAGAAGTTGAATTAACAGAATGATAAAACTAGAAGAATAACCTTAGGGTTATTCTATTTTCTTTTTTTTCAAACTACTCAAAAAAGGATTTCTCAAGTTTTGCCCACTTTGAACAACATGAAATAAGCTCGTTCGATAAAGAAAACTTAGAATGGCGTTTACGATCAAAATATGTATATAAAATAACTTCGATTTTGTCACGCTTTTTAATATCTTCAATAGCAGGACAAAAATCCGTGTCAGAAGATACAATAATTATTTTTTTAATACTTGGAAAATCATCTTTCAAATGCCCAAGATCAATCGTTAATAATGTGTCCACGCCTTTTTGTCTAAAAATAGCATGGCCTTCTTTATCAAATGTTTTTTGACATCGTCCTTCACGAACAATAACATTTTTGTTTTTTGACAAAGATAAAACAAATCTATCATAACCTTTTCTTCTTTTTTTCTCATCTTTTGTGGGTAAATTCCCTTGGAACGGCGGAGCAGTGTAATAAAATAAATATTTACAAAATAAATTTTCATTTTGAGATATTCGTTTCGCAAAATCGAATTTATTAAATTTCAATCGTTTACCATTACCTAAAAACAGAGTAAGCTTATCTAAGAAACCTTCATCAATAAAAACAATTGTTTCTAACATCAGAAACAACCTCTATAAAATAAATAAAAAGCATCCAGCGACCCCGTAGGATCACTGGGGAACATTCTAAATATAACGTGTATTTTCTCCTTAAAAACCTTCTCATTTCCCAAAATATCTGCACACATATTACTATCTAAATTATTTTATTTATAAACAATCCTAGACCTTAGTGCCGGCGGCTACTTTCTTTTTTTAGAAAAGCATTCAAACACAATTGTTTAAATAAACATTAATCCTAATCTAAGTGGTGTAAAAAATGGCTAAAACAAATGCAAAAGAAGTTCTTGAAATAAAAAATGTTTACAAAATCTATAACTTAGGAGAAGTTGCAGTACACGCTCTTGATGGAGTTGATTTGAGTGTTTGCGAAGGAGAATACATTTCAATCATGGGTCCAAGTGGTAGTGGAAAAACAACTATGCTTGATGTTCTAAGCACAATGATGCGACCAAGCAAAGGAAGCGTTTTGATTAATGGAAAAAACACTACTAAAATGACTAACGCAGAACTATCTAGTTTTCGCGGACACACAATCGGATTTATTTTCCAAACATTTAATTTGTTGCCCAAGTTAAATGCTCTTGAAAATGTTATTGCACCCATGTGGATTAATGGTGTGCCCCGAGGAGAGAGAGTTGCGCGAGCAAAAGCATTACTTGCACAAGTAGATCTAACTGATCGAATGTACAATCGACCAAACCAAATGAGTGGAGGACAAAAGCAACGCGTAGCAATTGCTCGTGCGCTTGCAATGCAACCAAATATTATTGTTGCAGACGAACCAACCGGAAACCTCGATTCAAAATCTGGTAAAATGGTAATGGATATTATTAATGACTTACATAAAAAAGAAGGTAAAACGCTTATCGTTGTTACACACGACGCGAGTATTGGAAGAAAAGCCCAAAGGCAAATACAATTAAAAGACGGAAAAATTGTTACTGGAAAGAAAACAACTAGTCAATTGTAATTAAGAAAATTATTTTTATAGGGTGTTATATTGGCAATTGATTTAGTTAGTGAAGCTTTCAAGAATTTACGACGAGAAGGTTTACGAACATTCTTGACTTTGATCGGAATCGTAATTGGAATCGCTGCAATTGTAAGCATGGTTTCTATTGGTGCTGGTTTAGGGGTAGCTGTAGAACAACAACTAGATTCGCTTGGAGCAGAAACTATTCTTGTAATCCCTGCAGGAATACAAAATATTAGAACAACTATTACTACTAGCGATGTTAGAAATCTTGGCGTGATAAGTGGAGTTGAAAGTGTCGCCCCTATTTACTCCCAGTCCGCTGTGATGGAGTTTAATGGAGAAAAAATAAATGTTTCGATTAGTGCGACAAGTGCAGAAGACGCAGAGATATTTGATGACACTGGTTACTTTGATGTTAGTGAAGGAAGGGATTTTGAGAAAAATGAATCAACCGCAGTACTACTTGGGAGTGGAATTGCAAACACTTATTTTGAAAGAAAAATTAATGTTCGAAAACAAGTTTTGATTAATGGAGAAGTGTACAAAGTAATTGGTATACTTGCACCGCAAGCACAGTCTTTTGGAGGTGGACCCGATACGGGAAACTCAGTTTTTATGTCCCTTGATGGGTTACAAAGAATTAGTGATGCTGACGAACCTGGGATTATTTTTGTTAGTGCAGCTGGAAAAGACGTTGTAGAAGACACAGCTGAAGAAATCAAAGAGTACTTTGAAAAAAGATATGGAGAAGACAGTGTAATCGTTTATACTACAGAAGAGATCTTGGAACAAGTTAATTCGCTCTTGGGGATAATAACAATTTTCATTATGGGGATTGCAAGTATTAGTTTGATTGTAGGCGGAATAGGCATAATGAATGCGATGGTTACTTCGGTGCTAGAAAGGACTAAAGAGATTGGTTTGTACAAAGCAATTGGTGCTAGCAATGGAAAAGTCTTGGCGATGTTTTTGCTCGAAGCAGGCTTCATAGGTTTAGTTGGTGGAGTGATCGGAGTTATTCTTGGACTTGGTTTAGCAGGAGTTATTGCAATTGTTGGTAGCACAATGGGCTATGCATTAACTGCAGTTGTCACTGCAGAAATTGTTGGCGGTGGACTCGCGTTTTCTATTATTATTGGCATGTTATCGGGGTTCTATCCTGCTCTTCGTGCATCTAGGTTGGATGCAGTTGAAGCACTGAGGTATGAGTGATATTTATGATTGACGAAACAGAAGAGTCTTTGAAGAATTTGCGTCGAGCAGGAATTAGAACTTTCCTTACTCTTATCGGAGTTGTTATTGGTATCGCTGCAATAGTTGCTTTGCTTTCTGTTGGAGCAGGCGTTACTGCAACGTTTGAAGAACAATTTGAATCACTCGGAAGTAATACAATAATGATTGCTCCAGGAGACGCTTTTAGTACGGGGTCAACTACGACTGTTGAGATAACTGATTCGGATACACGTTTTATCAAAAATATTTCAACAGTAGATGACGTAATCAAAGAATATGCTTCTCCCGTCGCCGTAAAATTTAATAACGAAATAAAGAGTAGTGTTTTTTTCACGATTGACGAAGAAGGATTTGAGTTTTTCAAAAACACGGATTTTGTGGAACTATCACAAGGTCGATGGGTAGAACCGGGCGAATCAAGTGCCATAATGATTAGCGATGGAATGGCAGAAACATCTTTTGATAGAGAAATAAATTTACGAAAACAAATTAACATTAATGGTGAAGACTACAAAGTAGTTGGAATATTTAAATTAAGTGCAATGATGTCTAGTATGGCTGGTGGCGGAGGCGGGATGATTCTAACAACCGTTGAAGGTTACGAACGAGTATTTGAAAATGCTAATTTAGTAGAAATGATGGTTAAAACTACTAACACAGATAATGTTGATAAAACAAAAGAAGAGATTGAAGAGTATTTTGAAGACAAATACGGTAAACGAAGCATGACTATTCTTACAAGTGAACAAGCAATCGAACAATTTACTATGATTCTTGGAATGCTAACTATTTTTATTGTAGGAATTGCAGGGATTAGTTTGGTTGTTGGCGGACTAGGCATAATGAATGCAATGGTTACAAGCGTAATGGAGCGAACAAGAGAAATTGGTTTATACAAAGCAATTGGAGCAAGCAATCAAAAAGTCTTAACTATTTTTTTACTCGAAGCAGGTTTTATCGGTTTGATCGGAGGAATCATTGGAGTACTACTTGGTTTAGCAGGAGCAGAATTAATCACAATAATTGCAAATGCTTCAAACTTCCCAATTACATCCGTACTTGTTCCAGAAATAATCATTGGCGCACTAGCATTCTCTTTGATAGTTGGGATGGTTTCTGGTTTTTACCCTGCTCTTCGAGCATCAAAACTTGATCCGGTAGAAGCTCTTAGATATGACTAAGCTTTTATTGTTTAGAACTCTAATCTAGTTATGGATTATAATCATACTCAAACAGGTTATTTGATAATAATTGCTTTGGTTCTCGTAGCATTACTCTTTGGATTTATATTAACACAAATAGAGTTTCACTATGCATTGCTTGTACTTATGATAGCAATATTAGTTCTTTTAATGTCTTTTTTAACATTAAACGTAACTGTTGACAAAAACTATTTGAGAATTAAATTTGGTTATGGAATATTTAAAAAACGTTTCAAAATAAAAGAAATTGCGTCAGTAAAAATCGTTAGAAATAAATGGTATTATGGTTGGGGAATTCGATTCTGGTGGAAACCACGCATGATAATCTACAATATCTCAGGATATGACGCAGTAGAAATAAAACTAAAAAACAAAAGGATCTATCGGATCGGAACAGATGAACCAAAAAAATTAGAACAAGCGATTAAAAAAAGAATAAATTAGTTTCAACAAAAAGAGCGCTAGTTGTCAACAGAGTAAACCAAATGTAAATAAGACTTCTTTAGTTTCTCGCATTTTACTAACTTGAGTGTTTTTATTTTTGATAAATCATTAGTTGATCGTAAGTTACTACCGTCAACAAGAGACGGTGTATTTGCACCGCCAATAAGCGTCGGAACAATTACAAAGGATACTCGATCAATTAACCCGGCACGAAGTAAAGTTGCATTTAGCGTTCCGCCTGATTGAATAGTAACACGATTCATTCCATACTTTTGTTTGAATTTTTTAAACAAATCTACAAAATTTATTTTTTTAGGATAATAAATTAATTCTAGTTTATCGCGAACTTTAAACGCAGGGTGTTTTGGGTTTGTTGTAATGAGATAAAGTCTCTTAGTTTTTTTAATTAAATTATTAACTCCGCTAAGCGTTAAGTGTTTGCTATCGATAATAACAAATTCTACGTTAGGACAATTTAGTTTACATTTTCCCGTATTCATTCCGATTTTTGCCATTACTTTTCCAGTATTCAAAGACACTCTATCGGTTCTCTTTTCAAGATCATAATATTGTTGTACCCCTTCTTTGATACCACTTATTTTTGGATAATCTTTGTCTGTATCACGCGCATCGATATCGCCGGTAGAGATTTTTCCATCAACGCTTGAAAGCATAAAAAGAGTATTAAAAGTTCTTTGTTTCATTTGAAATATAACGTTCAAACTACTATAAATTAGTTTCAAATTCAACCATAAATATTGTCGTGATGATCGTAGTCGAGAAAACGAACAACCCGTTCTTTTTCGATTATCTCAAAGGTTAGAACAAATGATTTCATTATGTGTACTCTTCGGACACCCGACATCTTGTTTCTTAGTGGTTTGAATCGGTAAGGATTTGAAAGAATTTGTGGAATCTTTTTCTCAATCGCTTTTAATTGATTTGAGTCTTTTTTGAAAAGTTTCTTTGTAATTTTTTTAAATTTAGTGGTTGATTCGATTCCATACATTTTAATCCCTATAAAGCTCTGAAAAGTTGTTTACCCTTACAAAAGGACCTTTTCTTAATCTTTCGAGCTTTTCGAGATACTCTTTTTTTACTTTTGGTTCAGAAACCATTGAACGCATAAACCAATCAACTTGTTTGCTCATGCTCAAACCGTTTTCTTTGCATACGCTAGAAAACTTTTTGTAAATTGTTTCATCCACATTAAATGTTTTTAAACTCATTTTATCACTATTAAATAATGTTAAATAACATTATTAAACCTTCTCAAAAAGCTCATAAAAGAAAAACCCGTTTGAGACTTTAAAAAGCTAAGCAGAAATACGACAATTAACAAAGCCGGCACGCACCCCTAAATTTGTTTATTAACCTTTTCTTGGAAATTGTTTCTATGAAGGATATCATTGTTTGTGGTGCGCGAGAGCACAACCTCAAAGACATTAATGTTACGTTGCCACGAGACAAATTCATTGTAATAACTGGTCTTTCAGGCAGTGGAAAGAGTACACTTGCTTTTGACACGATTTATGCCGAAGGACAACGAAGATACGTTGAATCATTAAGCGCGTATGCTAGACAATTTATTGGTTTAATGGACAAACCGGATGTTGATTCGATAGATGGTTTATCGCCAGCAATTAGTATTGAACAAAAATCAACTTCAAATAATCCGCGTTCAACAGTAGGAACAGTAACAGAAATCTATGATTACCTGCGTTTACTTTATGCTAGAATCGGAGTACCTTATTGCCCCGAACACAATGTAAAAATCGAATCACAAACCCCTAGTAAAATGGCTAAACGAATAAGAGAAAGCTTTGATGAGAGTATTACTATTCTTGCTCCCGTAGTTCGACAAAAAAAAGGTACTTATGAACAATTAATTCTTGATTTGCACAAAGAAGGTTATAGTAGAGTGCGAGTAAACAAAAAAATACAAAAAACTGATGAGAAAGTAGAACTTTCGCGATACGAGAAACACGATATAGAAATTGTTATTGACAGAGTTAACTCAAAAGACAAAGCACGGTTAACTGAAGCAATCGAAAATGCTCTTGTAAAGAGTGATGGACTCGTAATTGTTCTTGACAAAAAAGAGCAAGAACATTTGTACTCAAGCAAATTAACTTGTCCTAAATGTGATGTTACTTTTGAAGAATTACAACCAAGAATGTTTTCTTTTAATTCTCCTTTTGGAGCTTGTGAAGAATGCAACGGGTTAGGGGTAAAATCAGAGTTTGATCCAGAACTAATTATCCCTGATAAGAGTAGGAGTATTCTTGATGGAGCAATAAAACTCTATGGGAAAATGGATTTTTCTTGGAGAAGCCAACAACTAGGTGTTGTTGGAAAAGCACATGGATTTAGTTTGGTTATACCAATAGAACATTTTAGTAAAAAGCAATTTGATGTTTTAATGCACGGAGATCCTACTCCAATAAAAGCAAAGTGGGGGACAGGGGCCAATATGAATTTACATGATGGGTGGGAAGGACTTATCCCACAATCAGAAAGACTCTTTGCACAAACTGATTCGGAGTGGAGAAAAAATAATTTCACAAAGTTTATGCGTACACACACTTGCCCAAAATGTGAGGGTGCAAGACTCAAAGACAAAGTACTTAATGTAAAAGTCCATAACAAATCAATTGTTGATTTAACTTCTCTAAGCATTGAACGAGCACTTACCTTTGTTAACAAACTCGAATTAACTCCAAAAGAAATGCAAGTTGCTAAATTAATTTTAAAAGAAGTTGTTGATAGACTAAATTTTCTAAATAATGTGGGTTTGTCATACATAACTTTAGATCGCCAAGCAGGGACTCTTTCTGGTGGAGAAGCACAAAGAATACGTCTTGCAACACAAATTGGTTCTAACTTAATGGGTGTACTCTATATTCTTGATGAACCTTCTATTGGTTTGCATCAAAAAGACAATGAAAAGCTAATTGAAACTTTGCACAAGCTTCGTGACATTGGTAACACTCTAATTATTGTTGAACACGACGAAGACACTATTCGTAAAGCTGACTGGGTAATTGACATGGGTCCTGGTGCAGGAATACATGGTGGAGAAGTAGTTGCGTGTGGCACTCCAAGCGAAATCGAAAAAAATCCTTTATCTTTAACAGGAAAGTATTTGAGCAAACAACTTTCTATTCCTACTCCAAAAACAAGAAGAGAAAGTACAGGCGAAATAACTTTTGTTGGTTGTAAACAAAATAATTTAAAAAATATTGATGTTCGCGTGCCTCTTGGTGTGCTAACTTGTTTAACTGGTGCGAGCGGAAGTGGAAAGAGTACCTTAATGCAAACGATAATCAATAATGGTCTTGTAAAAAAACTAGAACTTAGTACTGCTACGCTAGATATTGGCGAACACGATAGTATCAGAATCAGTGGCGAAGTTGACAAGGTAATAGAAATTGATCAAAGCCCTATTGGTAGAACTCCAAGAAGCAATCCTGCTACTTACATAAAACTATTTGACGAAGTACGTGCTCTTTTTGCTGAAACAAAAGAAGCTAAGTTACGCGGTTACAAAGCAGGCAGATTTTCTTTTAACGTTCCTGGCGGACGATGCGAAAAATGCCGTGGTGGAGGCGAATTAAAAATCGAAATGAACTTTTTACCCGATGTTTATGTTGAGTGCGAAGAATGTAATGGACAAAGATATAACGAAGAAACTCTTAGCGTAACCTACAAAGGAAAAAACATCGCAGAGATACTAGATTTAAGTGTTGAAGAAGCAACTAAGTTATTTGACGCGATTCCTTCGATTAGAAACAAACTCTCCGTACTTTTATCAGTTGGTCTAGGTTATATCAAGCTAGGTCAAAGTGCAACTACATTATCTGGCGGGGAAGCTCAACGAATTAAACTAACAAAAGAGCTTGCAAAGCGAAGCACGGGTAAAACACTCTACCTTTTAGATGAACCTACAACTGGTTTACATTTCCACGACATCAAAAAGCTTCTTGACGTGTTACAAGTTCTTGTTGACATGGGTAACTCAGTAGTAATAATCGAACACAACTTAGATGTAATCAAAGCAGCTGACCACATAATCGACCTTGGCCCAGATGGTGGCGAAGGTGGAGGAGAAGTAATCGCTACAGGCACACCTGAACAAATCGTTAAAGTTAGTGAAAGCCATACTGGGCGATTCTTAAAATCCGTTCTCAAATAAAAAAGGTTTTTATTCTTTGAAAATATCATATATCCAAAAGTGATTTAGCAAATACTCTAGCAAACTTTTGCATGGTTTCTTCTTTGGTTGTTGCTTTGATAATAGGCAGCTTTGTTTGTTTTGAAGCGCAAAGTAAGTATTCCTGGATTTTGTAGGACGCGTCAGCCAGTTCACTACTTTTTTTGTGGCTTTGCTCTGAGTATTTTCCAAGTTCTCTTTCTTGTCTAGCAATAATCCTGTTTTTGAGTACATCTTGCGGTAGATCAACCATCACAAACAACTTGTTTTTTGTGAGTCTATTAATTTTATTAAATCCAAGCGGATCAAGATTAATTCCTACTACAATGTATATTGGATGCATATATGTTTTTGACTCGGCTTTTGAATACTTAATCCATTCAATAAGTTCTTCGTTTACGTGTTTGCATTGTTGTTTGAAACCTTCAACTCCGCCAAGATATGTTGGTTGAAACAATTTTTCAAATCGCGCAGGGATCTTTTTGTAATGCGTCCTAATCTTTACTCGTACTCGTTCTCGTAGATTATCAGTGTTTTCTAGTCTATCGATTCCAAGGTTTTCTTTTAATGCGGTTGCCAAAGTGTCTTTTCCTGTTGTACTCGAACCACCAATAAAAATGAATAATGGTTCTTTTAGTTGTCCACTCCACGCTCTTTGATAAAAGTTTGATACGCTCGCAAAAATCTTTTTTGCTGGTTTGTTTACGATTAGTTTAGCTGTTTCGTCCATCACGGTTTGAATCGAAATAGGATTATCGACAGAACTCTCTTTACTCATTTTTTTTATGATTTTAGTAGTAATCTTGTGTGCAATCGCGTCGTTTAGACCTGCAAATCGTAATTGACCAAATATTTGAAATTCTTCAAGAATCGTCGCAGTTCTATGATATTTTATGTAAAGAGTCATACCAATCTAGTAGTTGAGAGTCTTATAACTCTACCTTTTTTTTCTTAAATACGCAAATAAATACTATTTGCCGAGCCGTCTAGCAACATGAGCCGTTATGACATTCCAACCTTTTCTAAGTCCAACTACTTTTCTTTTTTCTTCAGGAGATAACTTTTTTCTTCTCGATCTAAATGTGTTTTCCCCAAGTTCAATTTCGTGAACACGATGTTTTCTCCAACTAACTTCGTTTGCTAATGACGTTACTTGGTTTAGATAATGTCTATACACTACTCTTGGCGAATATTTTTTAAGTAATGCTTCAACTGCGTTAAATGAAAGCCCTTCGTGTATTTGATCGTCAATAATTGCTACGCTCGCATTTGGCAGAGCTTTTATCAATCCCGGAAACTCTTTTGCAAAAACCTTTTTTGCAGACGCTTCTTTTTTTGCAGTCCCATTTCTATCCATTGCAGTTTTCATTATGTGCGGGTCAAGAAAAAACACTTGTGTTTTTTTCCCAAGTTTTTTAAGTAAATGATTTAAAGCTCTCCCAACGGGGCGTCCGGATCTATCAAGAACAATAAGAATATCCGGATTTTGAGTAACTAATTCCGTAGTTATTTGTTCTAAGCGTTTGATAATCATTCTTTGTTCTCTTTTTCCAAGGAGTTTTGTTTCTAACTCTTTTTCAGCAATTCTTTGTTTAGTAGTTCTTGATCTAATACCTTTAATCTTTCTATTGTATCTAGCAATTCTAGCTGCTATCGCCGCCCTATAAGTTAAACCAAATGTTCGCTTAAACGTAGCATCTAAATCTTTGTAATAATCTCCATAAACTTCTTTGTGGAATACGGGTGCAAGAAAACCATGTGATGCAAGCCCCCCGCGCATCGCTTCGGGTTGGCTTTTAATTAAATCGACTGCTTCACGTATTGGCGGAGCCGGGGTAACAAAACAATATCCTCTATCTGCCATTCTTAACCCATGTTTTCGCATGTCGTCTCTTACTTTTAAGGTAAGTGCTGCATCATTAGCCATTGGTTCAACAAGTGCGATCATTACGCCTTCCCCCGTTGTAGTCAAAGGTAATTTACTTTTATTACTAACTACTACTACCGAGGTTCTAACCCCGTGTTCTTTCTCTATTCGCTTGGCTTCTGCGACATATCTTTGGATAGTTTTTCCCTTTCCAGTTTTAACCATTAAATAAATTGTTTTCTGGAATTAATAATGGTTTTGGAGACAAATAAAAGCTTTTTCTCATTAATTTTAATATGAATAAGTTAGAACAAAGCGAAAAAGAACAAATTGCGTTTAGTGGAAAGATTATTGAAGTTATTAAGAAACCTATGAAGAAAGGAGATAAAATTGTTGAATTTGAAATCGCAAGAAGAGCTCCGGGGGTTCGACTAATTATAGTTAAAGAAAACAAAATATTGTTATCAAAAGAATTCAGGTATGAGTTAGATGATTATGATTATCGTTTACCTGGAGGAAAAGCTTTTGATACGCTTAGGGAGTATCGAGAAGCACTACGATCAGAAAAAGATTTGATTGGTGAAGCAGCTAAAGCTGCAGAAAAAGAGTGTTTAGAAGAAACTGGTTTAAAACCAAAAAAAGTAAATCACTTTTATACTGCTGGCTCAGGCGGGCCAACAATAAAATGGGATCTATATTATTTTGTTGTTAACGATTTTGAAGAAAACAAAAATGGTCAAAACCTTGAAATCGGAGAGATAATAAAACCAGAGTGGAAAACCTTTGAAGAAGCAAAACAACTCTGTTTTGAAAACAAAGTACACGAGGACAGAACAGTTAGCGTTCTATTGAAATACTTCAATAAAGAAGAATGAAAAACCTTTTTATTATTTGAAAGAGTAACTTTACTATGACTAACCTTGCAAGAATCAAATTTAATGGAAAATTAGGGGATATCTCCAAAAGGATTTGCAAAGATTACTCTATCGGAGAATTTATTTCTAATAAAGTAATCCCAATGGGTTATGAGGATTTTAATGTTGTATTAAAAACAAGCAAAGGAAAGTATTTTGTGAAAGTGTTCGCGTCATTTAGAAAAATGGATGAAGTAAATAGGTATGTTGAGATAATAGACGCAGCAATAAAAAATAAGGTTTCTACTCCTAAAATAATCGGAGAACTGTTTACTCCAATAATTAACAAAAAGAGATTAAGATTAATAGTAATGGATTATATTGATGGAAAGTCTTTGTATGAAACAAATTACAAAGTAACTGACAAAGATATTCGTGTTATAGCTAGAGAAGTTGTTAAAATAAATTTGATAAAAAGAAAGGTTGCGCATGTCTATGATTCTTGGGCAATCATTAACTTTATGAAAGAGTTTTCAAAAACAAAGAAATACTTAGAAAAAAAAGATTTGGATTTGATTCTTCCGTTAGTTAGCGAATTTAACGCATTGAATGTTGAAACTCTTCCTCATTGTTTAGCACATGGAGACATAATAAATACAAATATAATGAGGGATAAGACAGGAAAACTCTTTGTAATTGACTTTGGTTGTACTACATATTATCCAAGAATCCAAGGA
>Ga0233440_1000873_pt1 | contig 30460 bp, 37 predicted proteins | sample SI_123_September_5_FD_182791 | JGI IMG/M metagenome (GOLD analysis project Ga0233440, IMG submission 182791) | Seawater microbial communities from Saanich Inlet, British Columbia, Canada - SI_123_September2016_120_MG | ecosystem: Environmental > Aquatic > Marine > Inlet | place: Canada: British... | reverse complement strand
ATTCTGGTGCAACTTGGTGTTTTCCATTAGTAGACAATTGATGACCATCTAACTCAACTCTACCTTGATTAGCATTATCCAACCCTGCAATAAAACGAAGTGCAGAACTCTTGCCACTACCACTATCTCCTAACAAGGCAAATATATCACCTTGATCTAACTCTAGATTAAACCCATCTAGAACTTCATTGTTTTTATAAGTTACTGATAAGTCGTTAATTGACAGCATTTAATGTTAATAGTAATAAGAATGATTATCAATATTATATAAGATAATGATAATTATTGCAAAAAACTACTAAAAAATTGCCACCCACCAAGAATAACCGACAGCAAGACTACCAACAGCGCCAGGAAGCATCGCTAACCAGCGTCTTGATAAATTAACACCTTGTGTTTGTAAGATTTTATGTGCAAGCCATAAACTCCAAATCATGCCAATAGCAAATAAAAAAACTTTCGTATTAGAAACCATGTTTGAAGATAAGCCTATTTCCTTGAGTAGATCAAATAATTTAGCACCTAATCCAATAATTAACGATACCATTGCTACCGGCGCATACTGATACCCAAGCTCTTTAAATCTTATAGAAATACTCTCTGACGTTGAACTGAGTTTTTTGCTCAAATATGAAGATGCATAGGTAGTTGCAAATAATATTGAGGCTAGCAACACCATAAACCCTAACATAAACCCTACAATCATCATAAAGTCTAGCCAATAGAATACTTCTCTTCGCTCTGGCTCTACTACCATCAACCAAGATGGGCCAGACTCTAGCACCCACCACCATTCTTTATTGACCATCCAAGCGCCAATTTGTTGTCTCCAAATTTGAAACTGTGGCAATACCAACCATAAGAATCCACCTAAAGCTATGCCGGTACCTAGAAAGAAAAACCATATTTCAGCAAGACCAGGATTATGAGAGCGAATTTTTTCAATTTCTTCACCAGGATGACGAAGTCGCATATACAATCCACCCTTTGCCTGCGGATTAACACAGCGGAAACATTCAATACAATGGCGAGATTCTTCTTTATGTGGAAGGTCAATCATAATTGGGCAGGCAGTTTTCTCAGTGTAAATATCACCACCAGATTTCTTTCTCTTTGGTGTAAATTGCACAGCACCTAGTCGGGAAAATATTCCTAACAATAAACCAATAGGGCACATATGCCTACACCATGCGCGCTTACTTCTGCCATATACATAACCAACTACAATAGCCAAAGCCATGGTACCACCAAAAACTACTGCCATTGAAAATGGATGATCTCTAACGCCTAGAGTTTGCCCCCAAATAGTCACTAATAAAAAGCTAACAATTGGCGTTCCTTCCCATTGTAGCCACAATGGAATTTTTAGTTTTAGGCCTTTTTTATTTGCAATTTCAGTCGCCGCACCCATTGGACAAAGTATGCCACACCAACTGCGACCAGTAAACACTACTGATAAGAAAACCAAAGGAAACCATAAGCCCCACATCGCATAATTAGCAAATAATGTAAAGTTATTCCAAGGGGTGTCGTTTTCTGTAGGAATATCAAGATAAAGCGGTACAGCAAGTGCCACAACAAAAAACACAAACATAAATCCATGTACCAAAATTAGCTTTTTACGATGGCGAAAGAAAAATGCCTCTACAGGCGTTGCAATTTTATTTGACCAACGTTGTTGTTCACGTTTTGGAACGTGGCGCTTGGGTAGGTTTTCAAGCTCTATCTTTGGCATTTCTATACATTTTTACCACGTTTTGACAAAACGTAATATGCAATTGGTAATGGTAATAAAAATACTAACTGAGATATAACACCTTCAATGGTTGGGAAGATACCTAAAAATTCAATACTAATCATTGATTCAATCGGAGTAGATGTAATCCAATGTGCAAGCTGAAGCTCCAAAATACCTTTACCAACAAAAACAAATGCTAAGTAATAAAGTAATATGGCGGTCACACTAAAGAACAATCCCATTGGTAAACGCATGGTGGCACTACGCATAATAAAGAACAATATAATTAAGGATACAAGAGCAAGAGCAAAACCACTAACCAAAGCCATTGACTGATCAGAAGCACCTAGTGCTAATGCTTGATAAAAAAGTACAGTTTCTGCACCTTCACGATAAACCGCTAAAAACGCTGCAAATGCCAATGTATAAGCGCTACCAGTTTTTACTGCAGCACCAATCTTTGTGTTAATGTATTTTTGCCATTTTGTTGATTCACTCTTAGAAATGAGCCAATAACTTACATAGAATAATACAGCCGCTGCAAGCAACATAGTTACACCCTCTAATGCTTCTTGTGCCTCACCAGATATTTCATAAACTGAAGTAATTAGATATGCAGTTGCAAAACTAGCAATTAACGCTAAATACACGCCATACCAAATGATTTTTACCCTTTCAGGATTGGTTCTACGCAAGTAAGTAACAAGCGCCATAATAACCAACATTGCCTCAAAACCTTCACGCAACAAAATAAAGAAGGATTGTAATAATACCGATATAAAACTACTTTCAGGTGATTGGTGATTATCAGCAGTTTGTTGTAAAGATTTACTTAAAGCCTGCCAAGCTTTTTCTACATTCTCTTTGGGGGCTAATCGCATTGCTTGACCAATAACCGCATTAAACTCTGACTCTAATTTAGTTTTTAGACTAGGATCAGATAAAGCAATCTCTTGCTCCATACCTTCGCCTTCAAAAACATCAAAATAAAGATCGGAAAATGTATCGCCAACATCCATTGCGCTATTAGCTGTGTAGCTAGAGATCGCCTTATTTCCTAAAGTTTGAATTTTGATATTAATCTCATCAAAGTCAATAGTTTGTGCAAATGCAAAACTAGAAACAAACAATAAAATAAATAGTAGTCGTTTTTTCATAGTAACTACTTGTCAGGATTAAACACCTCTAAAGGAATTTTTTTCTCTTCTAATACTTTTGCGTCTCGCACTACAGCATGTCTAATCTTATTGGCAATAGCGCCAACATCTTCTTTTGATGCTGATTTTTTAATAAGCTTACGCATTTTTCCAAATAAGCGCTCTACCTTCCAAGCATGTTTTGATCCGATAGTAACTCTAACTGCAGCCTCCATCTTCTTGTCTTCAAAAGTACCAAAATAAGCTTTGATAATTTCACGGTTAGCCTCTTTTGACTTTCCTTCAATATATAGTTTTTCCGCTGAATTAATTTGCATAACAATATCATTTGCCATTGAAGTCCAAGATTCAGCCATTGCGCCAGTTTGGATCATTAAAAAAGACAAAAATATTAGTATTTTTTTCATAATTATTCTCACGTAAATAAGACATAAAAAGCCAAAGAGCATTATACCCTTTGGCTTTAAGGTTGGTTTATAAGAATACTCTTATATTAATATCCGCCCTTCTTTCCAGTGCCAACATATGGGAAATCCCACTCTAGGCGAATTGGCTCCCACCATTTTCCAACACCAGTTTCAGCATCAGTATGACGCATAAATCCAGCATACGCAGGTGGCTTGATATTGTAAATTAAATGATACTTACCAGGGCCATCAAGCTTAATATTATTTGCATAGTGTGGACCATCTGATGCAATCATTGGCTCAAAATTATTGGTTGTTGACCAGTCACTGCCATGCTTAGTAATATGATAAGCAATATCTAAATATGGAATCCAATCACCGGCGCCAAAGCCCTGCTTATTACCTTCAATTGCATGAATGTCCGCTTCTAAGTGAATATCACCTTCCATACCTGGATAATGAGGCTGCATAGTTACAGGTTGTAAATATACTGCAACAATCTCCATACCGTTTTGCTCTGTTTCACCAACTAGAACTTCGCCAGCTGTTGCCACTGATGTTAATGCTGCAACACCTAATGCTGCTAATGTTTTATTTATTTTTTTCATTTTTTATCTTTCCTTTTTTATATTTATTTTGTTAATTTAAATTAATGTTAATGATACACGTTATCATTTGCATTTGCAAATAATTTTAAATCATTAAAACTCATAAGTTAATTTTGCCGTATTTATTGCTGAAGCATTGCTTACTTTATTACGCTCAACAGCAAACGTCACTCCTTCTGTCGGCATAATGCTATAAGTAAAACCATTTTGACTTGTATCTCCAGCCGCTACATCTTCATCACTTCTGGCAATGGTCAAATTAGCATCCGTATTCATTAATGTATGTGCATAATTAACTTCAACATGTTGAGCAGATTGATCGCCAGTAGTTTGGTCTGTTGTTACTTTTTCATAAGCAACACTCATGCCATTGCCAGCATTAAAACCTGCGCGAACTGCACCTGAACTACTACGCCCATCTGTACCATCATTAAAATGATCGTAACCAATACTAAACATATCATTTGCGTAATTAATTGACAAGCCTCTATCAGCATCAGTAGCTTCATAAGTATATGCTGCAATTTCAACATCACCAAAAGAAGTTGACACCATCAACAGGTCTTGCTCACCTTTATCTGCATCGGTAACACCTGACTTAGTTAAAGGGTCAGTAATCATGCCAGTATCATAAGCACCAAAAGGCAGGCCAATACGTCCCATTGAAACAGTAAAGCTCTCATGATTGTAATTCATAACAGCTTCTTCAAGAATTATGTCATTATTGGCATCGCCATCATCCCATTTAACAGCTATTGAGCCATCAAATTGCTCATTCACTGCATGTGAAATTGAAAATTTAGCATCACCTAAAGTAGTGTTAGCCCCACTGCCATAAGTAGCAGATATTTCACCACTAACAGTAGTAGCTAAGGCTACCTGCTCTAATGCCTCAACTCTCTTTTTCATTACATTAAAATCATACTCATCTACATTTGCCTGTACAGACGCAAATATCGATGATCCCAAAATTAGCACACTAGGTGCTATAATCTTACTTCTTTTCATGGTGTATCCTATATATTGTGTTTAGAAAAGGCATAATTCTATTCCAGTAGAGTTATGCCAACCTTTTATAGCGTTTAACCGCCCCTCAAAACTCACAAAAATTGTTATTTTGTTTTATTTGTAAATTTTAGAGTTCTTAAAATATTTATTTATTCTTACAACCTTTGCAGCATTTATTGCAGTCATTATTTTGAATGCTCTTAGAAGTCAATGGCTTATTGGCCTTGTTTATAAAGTCAAATAGTGTGCTTATATTTTTGTTAACTTTCATATATACCCTTAAAAAAATTAAATACCCCTTTAGGCCGGGGCAAGCCATAAATTACTAGTTTGAATATAAGAGCTTGAGAGAGTAGCAATTCATACTAGTAATAGATTCAATAGATTGCCCTACGCAGGACTAAGAACGTAGGGCTGTTAAAATAATCACTATCAGAGTTTGTTTATGAAGAGAGACAAGTGATCATTTTTAACCTCTTTTTTTAATTATTTACAATCCCATGGAATTCCAAATAATCCTTAAGCTCTTTCTTTGTTAATACAAAATACCCTTTTTTCATTTTCTATTCTCCATCAAGTTATTATTAATACTTTCTCTTAAAGTAGTTAGATGCAAATGATACTGATTATCATTAACAATTGCAAGTATTTCTTTAACTTTTTTTGAAAAAAAATATTTTTACTGTAAAAATAGTAAAAAAATGCTTTAATATAAGTACTTATAAGCCATTTTAATAATTTGATAAATTTTCTTACTTCTCCATAAATAAGGATATTTTTACTAAAAAATAGGCTGTTTTTTAACCAGAAATCATATTTTTAGCTGATTTAGATACTGAAAATATATATAAATATTAATTTTTATAACTTTTAAAATCCAATTAGCAAAATTTTCTAATTTTTTACAAAAAAAATAGCACGCAAAAGCGTGCTATTTTTAAAGAAATATTACTATTCAGTCTTTTTTACATCTGAGATTGAATGTAATTTTGTAACCCAACTTTTTCAATTAAGCCTAATTGTTTTTCTAACCAGTAAGTATGATCTTCTTCTGTATCCTCAAGTTGTCCGCGAAGCATTGTACGTGTTACAAAATCTTGCTCTTGTTCACACAGCTTAATTGCCGATTTTAAATCTCCTACTACTTTATACTCAAGTTGTAGGTCATTCTCAATGCATGACTTAACATCATTACCAATATTTAAACCATCTTGAATCGATAAATCTGGTGTGGTTTCTAAAAATAACAAACGCTTAATAATTTGATCAGCATGATCTGTTTCTTCCTCCATCTCATGATTTAAACGCTCGTGCAACTTAGACAAACCCCAATCATCATACATTCTAGAATGAGTAAAGTATTGATCACGAGCTGCCAATTCACCTTTTAATAAAAATTGTAATTTATCGATTACTTTTGTACTACCTTTCATATTGTTTCTCCTTTTGTTACATGATTGACTGGTGATAATTATCTGTACCGACTTTATCGAACAGATCAATTTGTGTTTCGAAATAATCGAGTCGATCTTCACATTCTCCCATACACTCTTTTAAATGATCACGCGTGACATAATCTTTCTCGCCTTCTGCTTCAGAGATTGAAGATTGTAAAACACCCCTAAAATAAACTTCCATATCAAGATTACCCTTTAATATCTCAGGCACATTCTCGCCAATATTAAGCTTTCCTAAATCCTGTAGGTTTGGCAATCCTTCCAAGAATAGAATGCGCTTAATCATCCGATCAGACTCTTTCATGGCTTTAATTGAATATTTATAATTCTTCTCACCTAAATCATCTAACCCCCAGTCATTTAACATTCTTGCATGCAAGAAATATTGGTTAATCATTGTTAACGACTCCTTTAACACCTTGTTAAGTGACTGGTTAATATTATTATCAATCTTCATTTATCCTCCTATTTAATAAACACTTACAAATTAATTTATATTATATTGACAAATTAATTACTTCTATATTATAATGAGAATTATTATCATTAGCAATTAATAATCATGTACATTTGTATTTGTAATGCAGTAACCGATAAAGATATACAGAAAGCTGTAAAAAATGGTGCGTGCTCAATAAATGATTTAGGAAAAGAATTAAAAGTTGGTACTTGTTGCGGTCGCTGTAAATCTTGCGCAAAAAGAGTTATTGATGAGTGTACTGCTACAAATATAGAATTTCCAGCATTAAACACTTTGCTAGCAACAGCATAAGAATACATATTCATTGGTAAATGACCTAAAATAAAGGCACTTGCATTTATGTTATTTGCCTCAATGGATACAATACAACGCACACAAGCTAGTCAAAAAGTCACCATTATTGGTGCAGTGGTTGATTTCCTGTTGGCTATTTTTAAAATTATCATTGGTATATTAGGTAATTCTGGCGCTTTAATTGCTGATGGTATTCATTCATTCTCAGATTTGTTATCCGATGGTGTAGTTTTATACGCCGCCAAGCATTCGGCCGAAGAAGCGGATGATGAACACCCTTATGGCCATGAGCGGTTTGAAACTGTTGCTACACTTGGCCTTGCCATCATCTTAGTCATCATTGGTATAGGGATTATCTATGACGCGTTTGAGCGTTTATTTAGCCCTAGTGAGCTATCGTACAACGTACTGCTGCTTAGTGTTGCCGCCCTATCAATTTTTTCCAAAGAAGCGTTATATTGGTATACGCTAAAAGTGGCCAAAACTTACAAATCAGATATGTTGAAGGCCAATGCTTGGCATCACCGATCAGATGCATTATCATCAATTGTGGTGTTTATCGGTATTTTGGGTAGTTTGAATGGTTATTTGTATTTAGATGGTGCGGCGGCAATCGTGGTAGGATTCATGATTATTTATATTGCTTGGGAGCTAGGACTGGGTGCTACCAAAGAGCTGGTCGACTCTTCGATTGATGCAGATCAGGTAGAAAATCTTAGAAATGCCATTGGTAGAATTAGCGGGGTTAATAGCGTCCATTCATTACGCACTCGTAAAATCGGACATGCAATCTCTTGCGATGTGCATGTGCAGGTTGATCCTTTTTTAAGTGTGAGTGAAGGTCATATTATTAGTGTGAGCGTCGAGCGTGTCGCTAAAGAGTGTTTAGAGGATCTTAACGATGTAACTGTTCACATCGATCCTGAAGATGATGAAACCGTTGCCCCTTACGCAACCCTTCCAGAGCGAGCTGAGGCGCTAGGAATGTTAACAAAAGCCTTATTTAATAATAAATGTGATGGGGAAATTGAGCGCATTCAACTACACTATATAGATAGTAGAATTCATGTTGATTTTTACCTGCCACTAAGCTGCTTAAAATCTGACCAAAGTAGTGATGAAATTTTGTCTAAATTACATGAAACAGTGGATGCTTTAGAAGGATTTGGAAAGGTTAAGGTTTATTTCGGTAAAGGCTAAAGACAATGATAGCCGTGGCACATCGCACCTGCTAGTGCATCCGCCGCATCTTCTTGAGGTGCTTTATTAAGTTTTAAAGATTCTTGAACCATGTAAGACACTTGATCTTTAGTGGCGTGGCCTTTGCCCACAACCGCCTTCTTAATTTGATTAGGACTGTATTCCACCATAGTAATGCCGTTTACACCTGCGGCTGAAATGATCGCACCGCGTGCATGACCGAGTTTAATGGCTGCATCTGGATTTGGCCTATCAGGGCGCATAAAAGCACGCTCAATCACCACCACATCAGGTTGGTATTTTTTAACAATTTGATCGATTTCTAAAAATATCGTGGTGATACGGTCTGTTAATTCGCCCTTAGTACGAATACAACCACTAGCAATGTAGATAAATTTGAGTTTTTGCGCTTCAATCAAACCAAAGCCTGTGACTCTTGAGCCAGGGTCGACCCCTAATATTTTCATAAAAATATTTTATCAGTTACATGGCTTTACTTAATATATATCAGGATTATATGATATACTTTTATTTTTTAAAATTTAAAAGGCAAGAAAATGGCAGTTTTAGAACTAAATGAAGGTAACTTTGACGATACAATTCAGAACAATGACATTGTAATCCTAGACTTTTGGGCGCCATGGTGTGGCCCTTGTAAATCATTTGCGCCTACTTACGAAGCCATGAGCGAGAAAATTGAAGGCGTTACATTTGCAAAAATTAACACTGAAGATGAGCAAGAATTAGCCGGTAAATTCCAAATTCGATCAATTCCTACATTGATGATTTTCAGAGAACAAGTTGCAATCTTCTCTCAACCGGGTGCTATGGCTGAATCTGACCTTGAAGCAGTTTTAAATAAAGCGAAAGAGCTAGACATGGCAATGGTTCGTAAAGAAATTAAAGAGCAGCAAGAAAAAAGCTAAATAAAGCTCGAATAACTCTTTTCACTAAACCCAACCCTTATATCGGCAGTTGTTACTAAAACAGGTCGCTTGATAAGGGTTGGGTTTTTTAACGTCAATTCCAAGGTAATATCTTTCTTTTCCTTATCGGTTAAATTTCGATAAGTAGTGGAGCGCTTATTGATTAATTGCTCCCAGCCCAAAGCGTCAACAAAACTTTGTAATGTTTTTTCATCAATAGGTTGATCTCGAAAATCAATAAATTCAAAATTAACACCTTGTGCCTTCAAAAACCTCTGTGCTTTTTTAATGGTATCACAGTTTTTGATACCGTACATTTTGATCATAATTTCGTGTTGTAGAATTCTAAAATTTCTTTATTTTCTTGATCAACGATAATACGCAAACCCTTGCCAGGATAGCGCCAGTATTCAACACCTGACTCGATCAAGTTAACACTTTCTGGTTGTTTAAATAACCCTGTAATCGTATCGGGTAATAAATCTGCACTCGGAATAAAGGTGAGTGATTCAATTGGCAAGGCAAACATGGAAGCTTCCCCTGCTTTATTGAATGAGGTTTTTTTATTGCCAGTTGGCATAACCTCACTCTCTTTAATGTTGTTATTTAAATAATCAAATTGTTGATTAGTTAGTGCTAAATTAAGAATAACTTTTGCTGAAATACCGCCAACTTTAGTACTAGAAAAAAACACTTCTAATGTTTTCTTTTGATCTATATCTTCAAACAAAGAAGCCTTAACCTCGGTGCCAAATAGACGCATAGACTCAGCCAGTGTACTCTTGCCCATGGTCAAGCCAAAAACAACAGTTTTACCTTGGTCATTGATATAGCTTTGCCAAGGCATGGCTTGATTATCAGGGATTTCAACATCTCGTGTGCTTAGATAAAATACGCCATAAATCACAAAAGCGATTAATAAAATAATAACAACTACTCTACTTTCTTTCATCGTTCAAACGGGCCCTTACCGGCTTTACTTCTTAGCCAATTGAGTGCTTTGAATGTTGGCTCATGATTAATTAACTTCAGCTCCAGCTTACGCTTGCCTGGAAATTCCATTAAGAATAAACCCAACAAAATAGAAATAATGCCTTGGCCTGGTGTTACTAGCATAATAATGCCAGCAATTAAAAGCACAAAGCCGACCATTGTTCTACTAATAACAACAATCAAATGACCAAGGTGTTTGATTTCAACTTTATGTTGATTGGTATGGACAAAATAATCCTGAGGGATCTTGCCTAATAGTAATGGGGTTAATAAAAGACTGGCAACAAAAACAACAAAAGACACAATCCCCATCCAGACAAAATATTGATGATAGTCTGCCGTGGCCTGGGTAATAAAATCTAACATTCTAATAAGAAGGTTACTGGACCATCATTGGTGAGCGACACTTGCATATCAGCACCAAAAATACCACTGGCAACGTTTGTATGAATACTTTGCGTTTGACTAACAAAATAGTCATACAACTGCTTCGCTTCTTGAGGGGCTTTGGCTGTGGAAAATCCTGGACGAGTACCGGAATTAGTATCAGCCACCAGTGTGAATTGTGAAACCAATAAAATTCCACCAGAGATGTCTTTAACGGATAGGTTCATTTTTCCATCATCGTCGTAAAAGATACGATACGACAACAAGCGTTTGATTATTTTGTCCACTTCTGCTTGTTCATCAAATTTTTCAATACCAATAAAAACTAACAAACCTTGATTGATTTTTCCAGTGGTTTGGCCATCAACTTCAACTTTAGCACTACTAACGCGTTGAATTAAGATTTTCACTTTGAAAGATAAGAGATGTCTGCTACCGATAAGAAGAGTGATCTCACCCAATTAAGTAACGTTAGGCGTGAGCGCTTGAGTATTTCATCATCTGTGTTTACCATTACTTGATCAAAAAATGAATCGATACTGTCTTTTAAGCCAAGCAGTTTGTTCATTGTTTGTTCATAATCCGCTGATAATGAAAGATCCTTAGCAACATTTGATACGGCTTCATACAATGCTTTTTCAGCGTCTTCAACAAACACACTGGTGTCGACATCCGTGCCCAGATTATCGTGCTCTTTTAGTATGTTGGCAATGCGCTTGTTGGATTCGATTAGACTTTCAGATTCGCTTTGTTGAGTAAATAGATTCAGTGCCTCAACACGTCGATGAAAATCATACGGAGATTCTGGACGCACAGCTAACACTGCTTCAAATGCTTTAGCGCTCACTTTTTGTTCTTTGTAATAAGCACGTAAACGATCCATCATAAACTGGTAAATATCGTCAGCACTTGATGCATCGACTTTTGACGAATGTAAACTTAGTGATTGAGCAATAAGTGCTTTAAGATCAAGATTGAGTTGACCCTCAACCATAATCCTCAGTAGGCCTAGTGCCATGCGTCGAAGAGCGTACGGGTCTTTGGATCCTGTAGGCCCTTGACCAATACCGTAAATACCGGTAATCGTATCGAGCTTATCGGCAATGGCAACGACCAAACCTTCCTTACTGCTAGGCAAAGAATCACCCGAAAATCTTGGATGGTAGTGCTCACGAATAGCAATAGACACTGATTCATCCTCGCCATCATTAAGCGCGTAATAGCCGCCCATTACTCCTTGCAAATCAGCAAACTCACCAACCATATCAGACACTAAATCTGACTTTGATAACAAACCAGCACGTGCCGAATAATCAACATTCGCACCAATCACACCAGCAATGTAACTGGAAAGGGATTCAATGCGTTTAACTTTATCACCCATTGAACCGAGTAATTTCATAAACAAAACGTCGTTGAGTTTACTAAGACGAGATTCTAAAGATTCAGTTTTATCTTTTTCCCAGAAAAATTCTGAATCACTAAGGCGTGGTCTAATAACGCGCTCATTGCCGTCAATAATCACCGATAAATCGCTCGATTCAATATTAGCCACTGAGATAAAAGAAGGCAGTAATTTTTCGTTATCGTCCACCATGTGAAAATATTTTTGGTGTGATTTCATGGCTGAGATTAGCGCTTCTTCAGGCACGGATAAGAATTTTTGATCAAAACCACCTGAAAATGCACATGGGTATTCGACTAGTGCACAAACTTCGTCTAATAATGATTCATCAATCACGGCGTTTGCCTTACTCTTGGATGCTACTTGCATTACCTGCTTTCGAATGATTTGTTTGCGTGCGTCAAAATCAACTTCAATTTGCGCTCTGTCAAACAAAGTTTGTTGATAATCAGCAGCGTTATCAATACCAAACTCTTGCTCACCGGTAAAGCGCAAACCTTTGGTTGTATTGCCAGCACTCAAGCCTATTACCGTTGCTGGTACAACCTCAGAACCTAGCATCATAACCAGCCAATGCGTAGGCCGTACAAAGGTAAAGTCTAAATTGCCCCAACGCATTGGTTTGGCAATGGGTATTTTTTTAATCGCAGTATCGACAACGTCTTCAAGTAAATCTGTGGTTTTTAGCCCCTTTTGTTCTTTGGTAAAGAAGTAATAATCCGCCTTGCCAAATGCTTTGTGAGAGAGGTCTTGTTTGCTAACACCGCAAGATTTAGCAAAACCCTCGACCGCTTGATCAGGTGCGCTTAATGCAGGGCCTTTACGCTCAACGGTTTGATCGTCTTGTTGCAATTGCAAATCGCGCACTAATACTGCCAATCTACGTGGTGTAGCGAATGACTCTACTTTGCCAAAAGACAATTTAAGCTCACTCAACTGATCGGTTAAATTAGTTGTTAGTGCATTGGATATTTTTTGTAATAACTTAGGAGGCAGCTCTTCAGTGCCTAGCTCTAATAAAAAATCTTGCGTATTCATGAATGTGTATTTTACTTAAATAATTTGAAATCTTAGGCTACCATTAACCAAATCGATCATTACAGAGCGTGCGTAAAGCTTAGTCGGTACAACATCAAATTTTTTGTAAATACCGGCAATGGACACCAACTGCGCATTAAACGATTGGATAAAAATAGTGGCTTTTTCATCGCCAAAAATACCGGCAAATAATTGGCCTTGCACTTCCTTATAGGCTGAAATAGAACCGTACGACATCACCTCAGCACCAGCTTTAACGGCTTTTAATAAAACTAAGTCACTGTCTTTAGCGACCACTTGTGTAGATGGATAGACTTTATTGGTGATAATTTTAGGAGCTTGATAGATCTTAGACTGATTCGAACTAGTCATGTCTTTATTGGTTAATGCTTTACTAACAGACTTGGACTTTGGCTTACCAGGTGGGGTGAGTGATTTACCAAAAACCGCCAGACCTGAAAACTTAGCAAAATCAATCAGCTCTTGTTTACGAGAACGAATACCAACTGCCACCATGTCATTTTGAGTGAGTATTTCAACCAACACAGCTAATTCATTGGCTTGAAAGTTTTTATCCTCAATCTGTAAAATAACGGGTGCGTGTTGAAATTGTTTTTTATTGCTGTTTACTAAAGCGGCAATTTCATCGATCAATGCATCTGTGTTGTTGGTTAATACTCTTAAAGTGTAGAGCGCCTCAGTTTGAGTTTTGACTTCAATGTTCATTAATTTTGCCAACTCTGAGTACAATCTAGAAAATACCAAACACGCTTCATGCCAGTATCTCCACTGAGCATTAACTCTAACGGCGCCTTGTGTTTAAATTTTTTAACCGGTCGTTTTAACCAAATGGCTGCATACTCTTTGTTTGTTGGGTAGGTAGTGCCTAGTGATTCGTAAATTCCTAAAATCATTTTACTGCGTTGTAATAATGCTTCGTCAAAATCAAACGATTTATCACCCCTTCTGTAAAGGTACAAATGCCTTGCTTTAAAAGATTTAGGTAGACTTAATAACTTAATTTGGTCTTGATCATTCAATTGCCACTGCTCTAAAATCTGCGTCAATTGATGGGTAATGTTCATTTTTACTTTATCATCAAGCTGATTAAAATCCACGATCAGTTCACTCTGAAATGAAACAGTATTTCACGGTCGAACACACTTTGATCCGGCGCATGAGGCAGTGGAGAAGCCTTGTAAACCGCGCGTTTAATTGCATTTTTAAACGACTGTGCCTTGGTACTGTTGTCAATGTTACAAGATTGAAGGTTAACACTCATAACCTTGCCATTTGCATCTTGCAAGATGTGCACATCACAACCCCAATCGTCTTTAGCACCGTTATAGCGCCATTTTTCTTTTACTCTCGAGGCAATTTGATTTATGTAATTGACTTTGAGTTCGTTTAAGATCTCTTCCTGGACAAGCTCTCTTTCTTGATCTTCTTCAGCTTGTATCTCTTTGGTTAAAGCACGCTTAGACTGATCTTTCTTAAATTTTTTGGATTCAACTTTGCGCAATTTTTCAATTTCTTGTTTTTTCTTTTCCGCTGCCTCGGCCTTCTTTTCAGCATCTTTGGCTTTTTTCTCGGCTAGCTTTTTCTTCTTTTCAGCATCTTTGGCTTTTTTTTCAGCCGATTTCTTCTTCTTTAACGCCTGTTTGATTTTCTTTTCAGCCTCCTGTCTTTTTTGTTCGGCAATTTTTTTAGCTTTTTTCTCTTTTTTAACTTTAGCCTTAAGTTTTTTGAGTCTCTGTTGTTCTTTGTAGCGCTCATTTTCTACTTTCTTTTCAGCGCGCTGAAGGTCTTTTAAGTGCTTTTCTCTTTTCTTTTTTAGATCAACCAAGCGCTGTTTTTCTTTTTTAATCTCGGTTAAATCAACGGTAACGGCTTTTGGAACAACTTTAGAAGAAGATTTAGCCACTTTCTGGGGAATCTCCCAACGCTGAGGATTGGCAAACATAAGCGCAATTAACAAAACAAAATGCAGTGCCACCGTTGCCCAAAAAGCCACGGGATGACTTTTGGCAATCTTGGGTAGTTTTATTTTTTTAATCAAATCAATGTTCATGTTTATTCGCTATTTTGCGTCTGGAGATTCGGTAATAATGCCAACTTTATCAACTCCGTTGTTTTGTAAAAATGACATGAGTGAAACCACTGAACCATAAGCCACTTCTCGATCACCACGAACGAACACTTTCATTTGCGGATAAACATCTAAACGTGCACGAACACGCCCTGCAATAATACCAAGTGGTAGTCTCTCACCCGTAGATACTTCTGAACTTTCATCGTCCAACGAATTAATGAAATATTCGCCCACTCTGTTGATGGTAATGATGGTGGGTTGTTGCTCAGTAAAATCTACCATTTTTGCCTCGGCCGTTGGCAGATCAACTTCAATACCCTGCTCAATAATGGGGGTGGTCATCATGAAGATAACTAACAACACCAGCATCACATCAATATAGGGGACGATATTAATCTGTGCGTCTGTTTGCGGTCTAATGCGTTTTGGTAATTCAATCATCGTTGTTTTTAATTATTTTTGTCTTTGTAAAATAACAAACAACTCTTCAATAAAAGCAGTATATTTATTAGCAATGCCCTCTACCTGGCTAACTAAACGATTATAAGCCATGGTGGCGGGGATGGCAGCAAACAGACCGAATGCCGTTGCAATCAAGGCTTCTGCAATACCTGGGGCAACAATGGCGATGGTAGCTTGTTTAACCGACGCTAAGCCAATGAACGAATGCATAATACCCCACACGGTACCGAACAAACCGATGTAAGGACTTGATGAGGCAATCATTGCCAATACGGATAAGCCCCCATCCAGACGATCAACTTCATTATTGGCCGTGGTATTCATGGCACGATAAGCTCGCTCAGAATTCATGATCAGCGCTTGATTGGAAGAAGATGAAAAGTGAGTAAACTCACCATAACCGGATCCAAAAATATGCTCCATCGGAGAGCGTTTAGAAACGACCTTAGGAATTTTTTTGTGTAACTTTTCTAAATCAGTGTCTGTTAAAAAATTATTATGAAACGTTTTAATGTCTCTTTTAGCGTCCATCAATATTTTCTTTTTCGACAGAATAATAGTCCAAGAATAAATACTCATTAACACCAAAATAAACATCACTACCTGCACTACAAAACCAGCACTAATGATTAAACTAAAAATTGACAAACCGTTATCCATTGTTTTTCTCCATAATGACTTTCTCCGAAATTACGCTCGGAATAGCGCAAGGTTTAAAATTATCAGCGCTCAAACAAGCGACAATGACTTGGGCTCTAAATAATACCTTATTTTGTTCTAAACTCGTTATTTTCTGTGAAAAAACTAAGCTCGCCTTACCTGTTTTTTCCACTTGTGTTTGCACGTTAAGTAAATCATTGAATCGTGCTGGAGACTTATACTCAGCAGATAAAGACTTTACTGCGAAAATGATGTTTTGCTTCTTAATTAACTCATCTTGCTCAAAGCCCAGTGATCTTAAATATTCACTACGGCCTCTTTCTATAAATTTAAGATAATTAGCGTAATAAACCACACCGCCACTGTCAGTATCTTCGTAATAAACTCGAACTTGTAATTGATTCATTAACTAAACAGATCTTTTTCTTTTGTATTATTGGTTAAACCCAAATGCGAATAGGCTAAATCTGTTGCGCTACGCCCACGCGGTGTGCGCATCACAAAACCTTGCTGAATTAAATAAGGTTCCACCATGTCTTCTAGTGTGCCACGCTCTTCACCAATGGCCGTTGAAAGCGTGTCTAGACCCACTGGCCCACCCGAAAATTTTTGCGTGATGATGTGTAAATAATCCCTATCAAGTTGCTCTAATCCTAACTCATCCACCTTAAGTACGGCTAACGCTTCATTTGCAATTTGTTGGTGAATAATACCATTGGTTTTTATTGTTGCAAAGTCGCGCACTCGGCGCAATAAACGATTAGCAATTCTAGGGGTGCCACGTGAGCGTTTGGCAATCTCAAGTGCGCCGTTTGATTCAATTTCAATACCCAAGATATTGGCCGAACGCTCAACAATTTTTTTCAGGTCTTTCACATTGTAAAATTGCAAGCGTTGCACAATACCGAACCGATCGCGTAAAGGAGAAGTAAGCATGCCTGCACGTGTAGTCGCACCAATTAAAGTAAAAGGTGGAAGCTCTAACTGTACTGAGTGTGCCGCTACTCCCTCACCCACCATGATATCGAGCTTAAAATCTTCTAGGGCCGGATAAAGAATTTCTTCAACCACTGGATTGAGGCGATGAATTTCATCAATGAATAAAATATCGTAAGGTTCAAGCTTGGTCAAAATCGCGGCTAAATCGCCAGAACGCTCTAATACCGGACCGGCCGTTTGCTTTAACCCTGCACCCATTTGGTGGGCAATTACATGGGCCAACGTGGTCTTACCCAAACCCGGTGGACCGTAAATTAGTGAATGATCCAACACATCGCCGCGCTTTTTAGCTGCTTCAATAAACAAAGCCATTTGTGATTTCACATCGTCTTGACCAATGTATTCAGAAAGTGAACTCGGACGCACCGAAGTCATCACAATGTCTTCATTGTCTTGATCTTGAGCACTTACTAAAGAGTCTTGTTCTATCATTGTCAAATATTAGATTTTTCTATCATTTTAACTGATTAATTTCACCGAGCACTAATTTGATTTTAATTGCTTGGTTGAGGTGATTAAGGCGAACAATTTTAGGATAACTTATGCCGTTAATGGTTTGATAACGCGTAATATTAATCGCCCAATTATTGGTGGTTTTTTGATCGTGTTTAAACAATATGTCTGGTAGTTTTTGCACAGGAAAGTGCCAGCCAAATTCACTCATCATCCATTGCTGAAGATTAGCATTAACCAATTTATTGTTAACCAAAAATCCTCGCTCATTGGATTGAACAATGAACTGACCAAGGCCAAGGGCAGCGGTCAGGGTAAGCCTATAGTTCTTTCCTTTAAAATCAACTTCAAAACCTGCATTCTCAGACTTTCCATCAAACACAACACCGGCCCTGCCCTGCGCTTGCCACTCATTAGGAATCATAAGTGGTGGATTAATCTGCACTGGTTTACTTTCAAGTATTGTGCAGCCTTGTAAAAATAAAATTGTAAATAATATAGCTGTGTATTTCATATAACTTACATTGTAGTGTAAAGCCCACCCTTTGGGTATAATCAAGCGCTTATTTGGTTTTATTTTATTGAATGTCACGTATTGCAATTTTAAGCGTTAATCACCAACTCGCAAGCGTTGAAGTGCGTGAAAAAGTTGCGTTTGCGTCGAATAATCTTGCCAATGCGCTGAACAATCTTAAGGCCATTGATGGAATCAGCGCTTGTGTGATTCTGTCTACTTGTAACCGATCAGAAATTGTGGTGGTTTCAGACTCGAAAAACACTAAAGAAATTTTAAGCAACTATCTAAGCGACACTCACCAAATTGAACGTGAGTCGCTTGATCCGTATTTTAGTTATTTTGAAAGTGGCGATGCAGTTAATCATATTTGCCAAGTTGCAACAGGATTAGATTCGCTAGTGCTTGGTGAGCCACAGATACTCGGTCAACTTAAAGATGCTTACCACGTTGCAAAAGAAACTGGCACGCTAAACAAACTATTGGAAAAATTATTCCAACACGCATTTTCAACCGCCAAAAAAGTAAGGACTGATACTCAAATTGGCTCTTCACCAGTATCCATTGCTTATTGTGCGGTTAAGCTGAGTGAGAAAATATTTGCTAATTTAGATGAGCAAACGGTGCTACTCATTGGTGCCGGAGAGATGATCGAATTGTGTGCACAACACCTAGATCAAAAAGGTGTAAAAAACATGATTGTCGCTAACAGGACGGTAAAAAATGCAAAAAAAATTGCAAGTCTTTATGGTGCGAAATCCATTAGTCTTAAAAAGTTTTCAGACGTTATTCACCAGGCTGATATTATCATTTCATCCACGGCAGCTTCTGTGCCAATTATCGGCAAAGGGTTAATCGAAACTGCACTTAAGCAACGCAAACACAAACCAATGTTTATGCTTGATATTGCCATACCACGTGATATTGAACCTGAAGTTGCTCAGCTTGATGATGTATTTTTATACACCATTGATGATCTCGAACAAGTCGTTAGCGACAATATAGACAATCGGCAAAGAGAGAAAACCATGGCCGAAGAAATTATTAAAGAACAAAATAAAAATTTTGAAAATTGGTTAAAGTCACTACCAAGTGAACAAGTTGTTCAGTCGTACCGATCTGGTGCAAATTCAATTAAAGAAACAGCTATTGAAGAGGCGCTTAAAAAACTAAAAAATGGCGGTGATTCCGAACAGATCATTCGTAAATTAGCAGACCAATTAACGAATAAATTACTGCACACTCCATTCCAAAACATCAAACAAAGCTCACAAGATCAACTCACCCAATGTGAGGGCTGTGTACCTGATAGTAAGCCTAAAAAATCATGAACAATTCCATCTTAACAAAGCTTGAGCAGCTATCAATGCGTCTTGAAGAAGTGGGTGCATTATTGTCTGATCCGGATGTGGCTGCGGATCAAAATAAATTTCGAGAGTTGTCCATTGAGCACGCTCAACTAACGCCTATCAATGAACAATTTGAAAAATATCTTTCCACTCAAAAGGACATTGAATCATCTGAAGAAATGCTGCTTGAGGATGATGAAGAAATCAAAACCATGGCCAAAGAGGAGATTACCGAAGGCAAGGAAAAACTAGAATACCTTGATTTGGAGCTTAAAAAAGCCTTACTACCTAAAGATCCAAACGATTCTCGTAATATTATTATTGAAATCAGAGCTGGTACGGGTGGAGATGAAGCCAGTATTTTCTCTGGTGACTTATTCAGGATGTATTCTCGCTACGTTGAAAAACAAAAATGGCAAATGGAAGCCATGAGTTCTAATATTGGCGATCATGGTGGCTTTAAAGAGGTTATTGCACGCATCAGTGGTACCAATGTGTATTCAAAACTTAAATTTGAATCGGGCGCTCACAGAGTACAACGCGTTCCTGAAACTGAAAGTCAGGGTCGTGTGCATACTTCAGCTTGTACAGTAGCCATCATGCCTGAAGTGGAAAATATTGAGGAAGTCGACATCAACATGAGTGATGTGCGCATTGATACATTTAGAGCGAGCGGTGCAGGTGGTCAACACGTCAACAAAACTGATTCTGCTGTGCGCGTGACCCACATTCCAACCGGCACAGTAGTTGAGTGTCAAGATGGGCGATCACAACATAAAAACAAAGCGCAAGCCTTGAGTGTTTTGGCTTCTAGAATTCTTGATGCACAACAACAAGAACAACAAAAAGAACAGGCATTGACCCGCAAAGAACTCATTGGCAGTGGTGATCGATCACAAAGAATCCGTACCTACAATTACCCCCAAGGGCGCATTACCGATCATCGTATTAATTTAACACTTTATAAGCTAGCTGAAGTGATGGAAGGTGATTTAGAAGCAATTATTGAGCCTTTGATTGTTGAACAACAAACCAACCAGCTAACAGAGCTTAACGATTCTTTAACTTAGTCTTTTAGTCACTACTAACTGACTTAAAACAAATAAGATACCCAAAGCAATTACGATGGCTGGGCCCGTCGCCAAATCGTAATACATCGAACCACTAAGCCCAGCTACAACTGCCATGATTGAAACTACAATGGATTGAAACACCATTTGTCCAGGTGTATTAGCAAGTACTCTGGCAATGGCGGGTGGGATGATTAAAAGAGAAGTAATGAGCAATACACCCACAATTTGTACTGAAACGGATACAGCTAAAGCAATCATAAGCATAAATAATAACTGGTAAGTCATGTGTTGAATACCTTCTGCTTTGGCTAATTCTTCATTCAAAGTGAGTAATAATAATCGCTGCCAGAAAAAACCTAATAGCGATGCAATAACAATAAGCACCGAATACACCCAAACAATATCAGTGTTAGTAATGGATAGAATATCACCAAATAAAAATCCAAAATAATCGGTATTAGCGCCACCCACCAAGCCCAACACCACAATACCAAGCGAGAGCGCAATGTGGGAAAAAATACCTAATATGGCATCGTTGGAAAGAAATTTACGTTCTTGTAAAACTACAATCAGCAGTGCAAATACCGCTCCCACTAATACCAATCCAAAATGAATGCCTAGCCCGCTAGCAAGTCCTAATGAAACACCGAGTAATGCACTGTGTGAAATGGATTCTGAGAAATAACTCATACGCTTCCAAATAACAAAACAGCCGAGCGAGCCAGCAATAATGGAAATACCAATAGCTGCCAGAAGCGCTCTAAAAATAAAATCTTCCATTTAAACTAAGGCAAAATTTATTGGCAATCTTTACACAGGCCGTATAAATACAGACAATGATCCGTTAATTGATAACCGTATTTTTTAGCAATGGCTTGTTGATGTTGTTCAATTACATCATCAGAAAACTCATCAATTTTTCCGCATTTAACACAGACTAAATGGTCGTGATGATCAACGTTAGATAACTCAAATACACTTTGCCCGTTATCAAAATTAAGTTTATTAACCATGCCTGATTCTTCAAATTGGGTAAGTACACGATAGATGGTTGCTACACCCACCTCTTCACCTTGCATAACGAGTGTACGATAAATATCCTCGGCACTCATGTGATGATTTTCACTTTTTTCTAAAATTTCCAAAATTTTTAATCTTGGTAGCGTTACCTTGAGCCCTGCACTTTTTAAATCTTGAGCGTCCATGTTTAATCCCCTTTAATGTAAAATCAGCTAAAACTTTTTAATCATTTTAAATCAAAAATCGACAAATGAACAAATTAACTTTGATTGTATTCTCATTACCATTCTTATCTGCGTGTTCTGATTACATGCCAAAGCTGCCTGACATGTCGGAATTAACACCTAACCTATCACTGCCAACGTTTTACAAAGCGGATGTTTACCAAGGATCGGTGCTAGAAAGATTTACAATTAATCAACTAAAATTAGGTATGTCACAAGCACAGGTGCAAGACTTAATTGGCTCACCCAGTGTGATCGACCCTTTTCATAACAATCAGTGGGACTACATTAACCACTCCACCTCTTTTGAAGAAGATACTGTGATTCGCTACCGCTTAATATTGACTTTTAAAAATAACCTTTTAAGCAACATTGACACCACTGGCATTACATCGCTTCCTGAATTAACCGACAAAGAAAAAAAGCTGGAAGATCAGCGCATTGCTGAAGAGATAGCTGCTGCTGAAGCGGCAGTAAAAGCAAAAATAGAGGCTGTAAAAATCGCCAAAGAAAGGGCTGAGGTGGCAGCTGAGGCAAAAGTCAAACGCATTGCTGAAGAAAAAGAAGCTGCTAAAGCAAAAGCCTTGGAGCAAAAACGCCTTACTAAGGAAAAATCTCAAGTTGAAGCTAAGGCTAATAAAGAAGCTGAAATAAAAAAATCAATTAAGAAAAAAGAACAGGTTGAAGCATTAGACAAAAAACACCTCATTGAAGAAAAAGAAGAATCTGAGACTAAGAAAAAAACAGACAAGCCTTGGTATCAATTTTGGTGATTGACTAAATTCAATGCAAAGAGCCAATTGTCTCTTGTGATATTAGTTGATTACTAATGACTAATGCGATGCTTTTTGCACTGGCTTCGGTCAACTCTTCTAACAAGGTCTTTTCTTTTTCGTAAATAACCCTTGCGTCCACGCCAATAATCTCACTAGCGACGTAATCAGCGTCGGCAATGCCATCAATCAAGCCTAATTTTTCAGCATCTTTACCTAACCAAATAAGGCCACTAAATAAATCCGGATGATCGGATAGCTTATCTCCCCTAGTGGCTTTAATGGCATTAATAAAATTCTGATGCGACTTATCTAAGATGTTTTTCTTAATGTGTACGATGGCCGTTTTATCTTCATCACTAAAAGCATCCAACAAACCTTTGTGTTTACCAGCTGTATAAAGTCGTCTTTCAATGCCTAATTTTTTAATCGCCTCTACAGCACCAAAACTTGATATCACTACGCCAATACTGCCTACGATTGAAGACTCATCTGCATAAATCGCATCGGCACTCGCAGCAATGTAATAACAACCCGAAGCACACACATCATCAATCACCACGTAGAGTTTTTTATTGTGTTGTTTTTTAAGGCTCAAGATCCCTTGATAGATTTGACTGGATTGCACCGGTGATCCACCCGGAGAATTAAGCCTTAAGATAACGGCTTTTGAGTTTTTTGCTTTAAAGGCATCATTTAGCAATTCCAGTGCATCATCAGCATTAATCTCGCCTGAAGTTTGAATGGTACCACTCAACACCACTTCTGCTGCAAAGGGTGATTCTTTCTTAAGCACCTCTTCTAACAGGTCACTTTGTTCAATGCTCAAATAGGAAATAAACCCAAAGTACCCAACAAACAACAAGGTTAAAACCATACGCCAACGAGTACGGGTTTTATTTTGCCTTACAAATTCTTGAGCAATGTCGGCTAATTGCTGATCTGCTGATCTTGGTATTTTATTATTATTCATCTAAGCCTTTATATAATCTAAAATGACGATATGTTAAAAGTTACCAACTTGAGTTGCCAAAGAGGCTACAATCAGCTTTTTAGCAATTTAAATTTCAATGTTAATACTGGGGATATTTTACGCATAACTGGTGCTAACGGCAGTGGAAAAACTTCATTACTTAAAATTTTAGCAGGTCTCAATGCGCCTGAGGAAGGTGAGACAACCTTTAATAATCACTCGGTTAAATCAGATGAATACCAAAACGAAGTTTTTTATTTAGGTCACTTATCTGCAATAAGCGCAGAACTTACCTGTATTGAAAACCTTGAATTCTTAACCGGACTTAATAAATCCATTGATCAGCACTTGCTCATTGAGTCGCTAGACCAAGTTGGTCTAAAAGGCTATGAGGATGAATATTGCGCCAAGCTCTCTGCCGGCCAAAAACGCCGTGTTATCCTAGCTGGATTGTTTGTATCGAATGCCAAAATTTGGTTATTGGATGAACCATTCACAGCGCTCGATCCTCATGGAGTGAAGATTGTAGAAGATCGTATTAGTAAGCACTGTGCACAAGGTGGGTTTTGTCTGTTTACCACGCATCAAGATTCTGCCCTACCTAACCAAAAAGTGTTGGCATTATGAACATCTACCTTCAAACATTCAAACGTGATTTACGCGTGGCAATTCGCAACCCATCGAGCGTACTTAATCCGTTGCTGTTTTTTGTAATTTCGGTCTCGTTATTTCCATTGGCAATTAGCCCAGAAGCCTCAACACTTTCACAAATTGCTGCCGGTATTATTTGGGTGGCGAGCATGCTGGCTGTATTGTTATCATTAAATGCTTTGTTTCATCACGATTTTGAAAACGGCGTACTTGAACAAATGGTGATTTCTCATCACTCACTGCCTTTGCTTATTTTGTGCAAAATTGCCGCACATTGGATCTTAACCGGGATCCCTATTATTTTATTATCACCCTTGCTGGGGTTGTTCTTATTTCTGGATGGAGAAAGTGTTAAAGTATTGATGTTGACTTTACTACTGGCCACGCCAAGCTTGAGTCTCATTGGTGCTATTGGTGCCTCACTCATTGTGGGTATTAAAAACTCAGGCATGTTATTGTCGCTACTAATATTACCACTATACATTCCTATTTTGATTTTCGCCTCAAGTGCGGTTTCTCAGGCACAATTTGATTTAGAAATTTCTGGTCAATTGTATTTCTTAGCCACTATCTTAATGGTAAGTTTAATGGGTGCTCCGTTTGTTAGTGCCTTTGCTTTAAAAATAAGTCTGGAATAAGTCCTTACTTTTTTAATTAGAATAAGTCTTTACTTTTTTAAATTTACACCTATAATTCTCTCAAGCGCTGATTTGCCCCGATTGCTAGCGTTGTTATCTAGGATAACAAAAAAAAGCTAAAGCAGGAGTTCTCTTAAAAAAGAAACCCGCTTAACAAAGGGTTTTTTAATTTTTAGGAGAATACAAAAATGATATTTACTTCCGAATCTGTTTCTGCTGGTCACCCCGATAAAGTCTGCGACCAAATTTCTGATGCTGTTTTAGACGCAGCACTGTCCCAAGATAAAAATTCACGCGTAGCGGTTGAAACGCTGGTTAAAGATAATCATGTCGTGCTTGCTGGTGAGATCACCACAGGTGCTGATATTGATTATGACAAAATTGTACGCGACACCATCATTGGTATTGGTTACGACAAAGAAGAATACGGCTTTAACGGCAACACTTGCGACATCACTAATCTGCTTGGCAGGCAATCTCAAGACATCGCTATGGGTGTTGATGAGTCGTCTGACCGCGAGCAAGGTGCAGGTGATCAAGGCTTAATGTTTGGTTACGCTTGCAACGCCACCGATGTACTTATGCCAGCGCCAATTTTATACGCTCATCGCTTAGTTGCTAAACAAGCAGAGCTGATGAAAAATGGCACTCTACCATGGTTGCGCCCTGATGCAAAATCACAAGTTTCTTGTCATTACGATGGGCACAAAATTGTAAGCATTGATGCGGTGGTCTTATCGACTCAACATGACGAGGACATTTCTCAAGCAGACTTAAAAGAAGCCATTATGGAAGAAGTAATTAAACCAGTTTTGCCAAGTGAGTGGCTAACCAACGATACAAAGTATCACATTAACCCAACCGGCCATTTTGTAATTGGCGGGCCTGTGGGTGATGCTGGTCTTACGGGTCGTAAAATCATTGTAGACACTTACGGTGGTATGGCGCGACATGGTGGTGGTGCATTCTCAGGCAAAGACCCTTCAAAAGTGGATCGTTCTGCAGCTTACGCTACTCGTTACGTGGCTAAAAATATCGTTGCTGCTGGCTTAGCGGATAAATGTGAAATTCAAGTTTCTTATGCGATTGGTGTGGCTGAGCCAACTTCAATCAGTGTAGAGACATTTGGTACGGGCGAGATGAGCAATGAAACTATTGAAGAATTAGTGCGCGAACATTTTGATTTACGCCCTAAAGGTTTAATTGCCATGCTCGATCTTAAGCGTCCAATTTATCAACAAACAGCTAGTTACGGTCATTTTGGTCGCACGGAAGATGAGATTACTTGGGAAAAAACCGATCGCGTCCACTTACTAAAATAAAAGATTAAAGGTATAATTACCGACTCGCCGAGGAGCGTTGCATTGGGAATCCCCATCAGGCTCGGCAATCAAAAACGACGCTCATTTATTTTCAATATTTATAAGGAAAACAAATGAGCAATAACACTCTGGATAATAACGACTACAAAGTAGCCGACATGAGCTTGGCCGATTATGGTCGTAAAGAAGTTGAAATGGCTGAAGCAGAAATGCCAGCGCTAATGACACTGCGTCATAAATATCGCAATGAACAGCCGCTTAAAGATGCTCGCATCTTGGGCTGTATTCACATGACCATTCAAACAGCGGTACTCATGGAAACTTTAGTTGATTTAGGCGCTGAGGTTCGTTGGTCAAGTTGTAACATTTTCTCAACTCAAGATCATGCAGCAGCAGCAATGGTTGCAGCTGACATTCCTACTTTTGCTTGGAAAGGTGAAACCGAAGAAGAGTTTTTATGGTGTATTGAACAAACTATTTTAGACAATGGTAAGCCTTGGAATGCCAACATGGTGCTTGATGATGGTGGTGATTTAACCCAAATGTTGCATGAAAAATACCCTGAAATGTTAAAAGACATTCACGGCATTAGTGAAGAGACCACAACTGGCGTTCACCGTCTACTTGAAATGATGGAAGAAGGTACTTTAAAAGTACCTGCCATTAATGTCAATGATTCAGTGACTAAATCAAAAAATGACAACAAATACGGTTGTCGTCACTCACTTAACGACGCTATCAAGCGTGGCACTGATATGTTAATGTCGGGTAAAAAAGCACTGGTTATTGGCTATGGTGATGTGGGTAAAGGTTCTGCACAATCTCTTCGTCAAGAAGGCATGATTGTTAAAATTTCTGAAATTGATCCAATCTGCGCCATGCAAGCTTGCATGGACGGCTTTGAAATCGTATCACCTTATAAGCAAGGTAATAACACTGGAAAAACTGACGATATCAATAAGCGCTTATTAGCGACAACAGATCTTATCGTTACAACCACGGGTAATTTCAATGTGTGTGATAATGCCATGCTACAAATGCTTAAAGCAGGTTCAGTAGTTTGTAATATCGGCCACTTTGATAACGAAATCGACACGCAATACATGCGTGACAACTGGCGTTGGGACGAAGTAAAGCCTCAGGTTCACCGTGTTTTCCGTAGCGACGATAAAAACGATTATTTAATCCTATTGTCTGAAGGTCGCCTAGTTAATCTAGGTAATGCAACCGGTCACCCTTCTCGTATTATGGATGGCTCATTTGCCAACCAAGTGCTTGCGCAAATGCACTTGTTTGATGCAAAATTTGCCTCACGTGGTGGTGACATCTACGTTGAAGTTCTTCCTAAGAAACTTGATGAAGAAGTGGCTGCTGGTATGGTTGGTGGTTTTGGTGGTGTATTAACAACACTAACTGATGTTCAAGCTAAATACATCAATGTTAAAAAAGAAGGGCCATTTAAGCCAGAAGCTTACAAATACTAAGTTCTGTTTTAGTTAGCACTTCAAAAATGCAGGTTAATCCTGCATTTTTTATGCCATTTTAATAATTTGAAAAAAATACCTTAAAATATTGATTTTACTAATAAAAACAACATTTTAAAGGTCAAATTTAATGATGAATTAGTAGTTTTTAACCTTATTTTGAAAATTTCTTAAATTTTAAAATAAAATCGTTTTTTTTTTTTGGTTTATAATAAACCAGTTATTCAAATAACGTCATGTATTTGATAACGCGATTAAAAGGTGATATATCTCCATGTATCAATCTCAATGCCTTTTAATCTTAGGGGTCTGATTAATTCTTCTCGGCTTTAATCCGGCCCCACCTTTTAACCCTTAAAGTCATTTTAAATAAGTCGTACACACCTTATTGATGCGGTAAAATTTTTATTATTTTTATCTTTGATTTTCAATGTCAATTTCCAACTTAGATGCGACTAAGTCGTTTCAAAACTTAATTCTAAAATTACAATCATTTTGGGCGTCAAAAGGCTGTGCTTTACTACAACCGTTTGACATGGAGATGGGTGCAGGCACTTTTCACCCAGCCACATTTTTAAGGGCCATTGGCCCTGAACCATGGAAAGCGGCCTACGTCCAGCCATCACGTCGCCCTACTGATGGCCGTTACGGCGAAAACCCTAATCGATTACAGCACTATTATCAATTTCAAGTTGTGTTAAAGCCATCACCAAAAGACATTCAAGATTTGTATTTAGAGTCGTTAAGCGAAATTGGCATTGATTTAACCATGCATGATGTACGCTTTGTTGAAGATAATTGGGAATCACCAACACTCGGAGCCTGGGGCTTAGGCTGGGAAGTGTGGCTCAACGGCATGGAAGTTTCGCAATTTACTTATTTTCAACAAATCGGCGGTTTGCCTTGCAAGCCCGTTGCCGGTGAACTGACTTATGGCTTAGAACGTTTGGCCATGTACCTACAAGGTGTTGACAGTGTGTTTGATTTGGTGTGGGTCGATGGCGTGAGTTATTTTGATGTGTTTCATCAAAATGAAGTTGAGCAATCTAAATATAATTTTGAAATTGCGGACACTGAGGTTTTATTTAGACAATTTGACGAAGCCGAAACCATGAATTCAAAACTCATTGACGAGTCTCTGCCTTATCCTGCTTACGAGCAAGTCATGAAAGCCTCTCATTTGTTTAACTTGCTCGATGCGCGCCATGCCATTAGTGTAACCGATCGTGCGCGATTCATTCGCCGTGTACGGGCCATGAGTCAAAAAGTAGCGCAGTCTTACTTTAATTCACGAGAAGCGCTAGGCTTCCCAATGATGGAGAAATAACATGAACCTCTTTTCACAAATATATTTAAGAGTTCTTAATTGGGCCGAGAGTCGATACGCTATTTATTATTTATCGGTAGTGAGTTTTTTAGAATCCAGCATTCTCCCTTATCCGCCACCTGACGTGTTGCTAGCACCCATGGCGCTCAAACGACCGGACAAAGCCTACAAATTTGCCTTTATTTGTACCGTTGCCTCGGTCTTAGGAGGGTTGGCTGGCTACTTACTCGGTGAGGTCTTGTTACAATTTTTACTTGGATATGATTTGATTAAACCCGAAGCAGTAGAACACATCAAACAATGGTTTGATGAATATGGTTTTTGGGTGGTAGGTGTTGCAGCGTTCAGCCCTATTCCTTATAAATTAGCCACCATTACTGCTGGCACAATGTCAATGACTATACTGCCGTTTATTATCATTTCACTGATTGCTCGTGGTGCACGATACTACCTAGTTGCCGCCTTAGTAAGAGCCTATGGTAAGCAATGCGATGAATGGTTACAAAAATACATTGACCGTCTAGGCTATATTCTCATTGTGGTTATTGCGTTTGGCGCTTGGTATGCCAGTTAAATTATTCACTGTTCTCACTGTTTCCATTGCACTTAGTGGGTGCTTTTCGTCCACCAAAAACAAAGTTGTCATTGTTGAAAAATCATTCAATCAGCAAAATATAAATCAAAATTCTTGGACGGACAAAACCACAAATTTTAAAAAAACCAAGCAAAAATCTAGCAACAAAAAAAATAAGTCGATCAAAAAAAGCTGGTCAATTCCAGTGTCTGGAAAAATCGTCAAAAATTTCTCAAAAAATCATTTAGGCTTAACTTTTAAAACTCAGTCTGGTCAATCAGTACGTGCTATTCGTGATGGTAAAGTAGTTTACAGTGGGGATAAAATGAAAAGCCATGGAAAAATGATCATCATTAAGCACCCACTTGGATTTTACAGCTCTTACACGCAGAACCAAATCCTTAAAGTTACTGATGGTGACGAAGTCAGCAAAGGTCAAATTATTGCCGTTACTGGAAAAACACCATTTTACTTTGAAATGAAAAAATTCTCATCGCCCATTAACCCGCTCAAATACTTGAAATAACAGTTAAAATACAGTTCATGAATGAATTTTTACAAAATTTAACCCCTTATCAAACCGTTGGTATTTTATTTGCTGTCGCCTTTATTGCGCACGTTGTATTGGGCTTTATACTGAAACAAATCATCGCTCATACCAGTAAAACTGAAAATAAATTAGATGATCATTTGATTGATGCAATCTCTCCACCACTTAAAGTACTGATCTGGTTTGGCTGGATTTACTTCTCCACTAACGCCTTCAAGGGGCA
>Ga0233440_1000856_pt1 | contig 31035 bp, 29 predicted proteins | sample SI_123_September_5_FD_182791 | JGI IMG/M metagenome (GOLD analysis project Ga0233440, IMG submission 182791) | Seawater microbial communities from Saanich Inlet, British Columbia, Canada - SI_123_September2016_120_MG | ecosystem: Environmental > Aquatic > Marine > Inlet | place: Canada: British... | reverse complement strand
GAAGCGTCCGGTCAGAATCAGTTCTGACGCGACGGAGACGCCGACAAGCCGCGGCAGGAAATAGCTGGTGCCGATGTCACAGCCGCCAAGCCCAAGACGAATGAAGGCGCAATTCATCCGCGCCGACTTTGCGGCGATGCGAATGTCGGCGGCCAGCGCTAGCGCAAAACCGCCGCCCGAGGCCGCACCCTGCACCAGCGCAATGATCGGCTGCGGACAGCGCCGCATCAGCATCACGATATCGGCGATGGAGCGCTGATGATCGAGCGCATCGGCCACGCTGGCCGGCGGCGTGCCAGGCGGACGCCGGCTCATCGCCTCTTTCAGGTCGAGCCCGGCGCAGAACGCCCGGCCCGCCCCTTTCAGCACGACGATCCGGGTGCGTGTGTTGCGCGCCAGATCGCCGAAGTACTGATTCAGTGCATCGACCATCTGATCGTCGAGCGCGTTCAGGCTGTCCGGGCGATTGAGGGTCACCCAGTCCACACCGTCGGCATGCTCGACAAGCAGAGGCGTTGCGGTCATCGCGTTACCGCGGCGCCATGCGGATCGCGCCGTCGAGGCGGATCGTTTCGCCATTGAGCATCGGGTTCTCGACAATCGCGACCGCGAGCTGGGCGTACTCGCTCGGATCGCCGAGACGCGCCGGATGCGGCACCTGCGCGCCGAGGCTCTTCTGCGCTTCTTCCGAGAGGCCCATCAGCAGCGGCGTCAGGAACAGGCCCGGCGCGATGGTCATGACGCGGATGTTGAGCGAAGCGAGATCGCGCGCCACCGGCAGCGTCAGGCCGACGATGCCGCCCTTCGAGGCGGAGTACGCGGCTTGGCCAATCTGGCCGTCAAAGGCGGCGACGCTCGCGGTGTTGATGCACACGCCGCGCTCTTCGCCGATCGGCGGCGCGGTCTGCATGCGCTCGGCGACGAGACGGATGCAGTTGAACGAGCCGATCAGATTGACCTTGATGATGCGCGAGAAGTGATCGAGCGGATATGCGCCGTTCTTGCCGACAGTCTTCACCGCCCCGCCGATGCCGGCGCAGTTCACCAGCACGCGGATGGTGCCGTGCGCGGCTTCGGCCTTCGCGATGGCTTCCTTGACCGGCGCTTCCTCGGAGACGTCGCCGACCAGCGCAAGGCCCTTGATCTCCTTGGCGACGGCTTCCGCGCCTTCCTTGTTCATGTCGATGACGGCGACCTTCGCGCCCTTTGCGGCCATCGCGCGCGCAGTTGCCGCGCCCAAGCCTGAGCCGCCGCCGGTGATGAGTACTGAAACATCCTTGAGCTGCATAAGTCGTTTTCCTTAGGTGACGGATTGTTTAAGTCGTGATGACTTCAGGACGCTTTCGCGGAGGCCGCCTGCGACCACTGCGAAAGGATTTCGGCGGCATCGACCGGCGGCACAGCCGGTGATCCCTGAATGTTTGAAGGCGTCCGCGAGAAACGCGGCGCGGGCGCCGGTTGCACATGGCCATCGACATTGACGAAGGTCTGGCGGGCCGCGAGATGCGGATGCTTTGGGGCATCGAACAGGCCGCGCACGGCCGCGGCGCAGGCGTCCGATCCTTCCAGAATCTCTGCCCACTCATCGCGCGTCTTGCTCTTGAACAGCGCGGTCATTTTCTCATGCAGATTTGGCCAGCCCTTGCGGTCCATCTGCGCGTCGTAACAATCCTCATTGAGCCCGGCGAGCTTGCGCAGTTCCGCATAGAACTGCGGCTCGAGCGCGCCGATCGCCATGAAGCCGCCGTCCTTGCACTCATAGGTGCGATAGAACGGCGCGCCGCCGTCAAGCAGATTTGTGCGCGGCTGATCGGTCCATCGTCCGGTCGCTTTCATGCTGTGGAACATGGTCAGCATGCTCGATACACCGTCGCACATCGCCGCATCGACGACCTGGCCCTTACCCGAGGCGCGCGCCTCGATCACACCCGCCAGCACGCCAACGACGAGATACATCGCGCCGCCGCCGTAATCGCCGACAAGATTCAGCGGCGAAACAGTTTCACCGTTCGCGGCGCGGAATGAATCGAGCGCACCGGTGATGGCGATGTAATTGATGTCATGACCTGCCGCCTGCGCCAGCGGCCCTTCCTGGCCCCAGCCGGTCATGCGGCCATAGACCAGCTTCGGATTGCGCTTGAGCACAACGTCCGGCCCGAGGCCAAGCCGCTCCATCACCTGCGGCCGGAAGCCTTCGATCAGCACATCCGCAGCGCCGATCAAATCCAGAGCCTGAGTAACGTGAGCGGGATTCTTCAGATCCAGCTCGATGACGCGCCGGCCGCGATTGACGAAATCACGCACATCGCGCTTGCCCTGTCCGGGCCGCGCAATCGACACCACGTCCGCACCCATGTCGGACAGCAGCATCGAGGCGAACGGCCCCGGTCCGATGCCGGCGAATTCAACCACGCGTACGCCACGCAGCGGACCTGTTGCCGCCGAACGATCCTTCATTGTTGTTCTCTCCCGAACTCAAGTCTTCTTGTTGTTTGCACGCCGGATTAAGCAATCAGACGCGCCGCTTATCTTCAAACTGGCAAAATCTATCATGCCTTGCCGGACGACGATCCTTCCGTGTCGAAGGACATGGCTGCCTTGTCCGTCAGCAATCCGCCGAGGAACAGCGTCGTCATGTGCTTGATGTATTGACGCCTGACCTCGTCGGTGATGCCATTCGATCCAAGGAACCGCGCATTCATCTGGCGGCCGTAGAACAGGTTGTCGCACGCGCCGTTGAGGCTGATGTAGAACAGCGCGGGATCAACCTTGCGGAATTCACCCGCCGCAACGCCCTGTTCGAGCAGCCCGCGTACGAAATCGAACAGCGGGTTGATGAAAAAGCGATGCACCTCTTTTGAGGTGGCCTCACTGCCCTGATGCAGCAACAGATGAATCAGCCGGCTCAGATACGGCACCCGGTAATAGGCATTGATGATGCCGGCGATATGCCGCCGCATCTTCTCCGTCGGCGAAATCGGCTGATCGAGCACGAAAGCCAGATTCGTCATTTCCGCCGCAGCATCGCGCGCCAGCAGCGCCAGCAGCAGACCATCCTTGTTGCCGAAGTGATATTTCACCAGCGCGGCGTTCACACCGGACTTCTGCGCGATTTCGCTCAGTGACACTTCGGTCGAGTGCCGCTCGATCATAAGATCACCCGCGGCCACCAGCAATTTCGCAGCGGTCGCGTTCATCGGCGCGGCTTCCTTGTCGGGAACCTGCTTCGATGCTGGCCGGCGCGGCGCTTTGGCGGTCAAGGTCGGTGACATGTGCGGTCTCGAGAACGTTGTGAACCGCCAGCTAACCTGATGATCGGGCCGCGCTCAAGAGTTAATTGACCGATTGACTAAATCTCGCGCCGTGCTTTTATCGCGCCCAACCGAAAACAACCCAACAGGGAGCACCACCATGGCTGAAGCCTACATCGTCGCCACCGCCCGGACCGCAGGGGGACGCAAGGGGGGGCGCCTCGCCGGCTGGCATCCGGTCGATCTCGCAGCCTCGGTGCTGGATTCGCTGGTGGACCGCACTGGCGTCGATCCCGCACAGATCGAAGACGTTATTATGGGCTGCGTCATGCAGGCCGGTGAACAGTCGAACAATGTCGCGCGCAACGCCGTGATGGCCTCGAAGCTTCCGGAAAGCGTGCCCGGCACCTCGGTCGACCGCCAGTGCGGCTCTTCGCAGCAGGCGCTTCACTTCGCCGCGCAGGCGGTGATGGCGGGTTCGATGGACATCGTGATTGCCGCTGGCGTCGAAGGCATGACCCGCGTCCCGATGGGGCTTCCAGCCACGCTGGCTGCAAAGAATGGCTTCGGCAACTATTACAGCCCGAACATCCAGGCGAAATATCCGAACATCCAGTTTAGCCAGTTCACCGGCGCTGAAATGATGGCGGAGAAGTACGGCCTCGCGAAAGAAGACCTCGACCAGTACTCCTACCAGAGCCACCAGAAGGCGATCGCCGCAACGCAGGCCGGCGCGTTCAAGGACGAGATCGTTCCGCTCAAGATCACCCGCGCCGACGGCTCGACCGACACTCACAACATCGACGAAGGCATTCGCTTCGATGCGACCATCGACGGCATCCGCGGCGTCAAGACGATTGCCGAGAACGGCAAGCTCACCGCCGCCAGCGCCAGCCAGATCTGCGACGGCGCGTCCGGCGTCATGATCGTCAACGAGAAAGGCCTGAAGGCGCTCGGTATCGCGCCGCTGGCGCGTATCCATCACATGACCATGATCGGCGGCGACCCGATCATCATGCTGGAAGCGCCGCTGCCCGCGACCCATCGCGCACTGAAGAAAGCCGGCATGAAGATCGACGACATCGATCTGTTCGAGGTCAACGAAGCCTTCGCCTCGGTGCCGACCGCATGGCTCAAGGACACCGGCGCCGATCCGTCGCGGCTCAACGTCAATGGCGGCGCGATCGCGCTTGGCCACCCGCTCGGCGGCTCCGGCACCAAGCTGATGACAACGCTGGTCAACGCACTGAAGCAGCGCAACAAGCGCTACGGTCTCCAGACCATGTGCGAAGGCGGCGGCATGGCCAACGTCACCATCATCGAGCGGCTGTAACAGCAGCTTTTGAGGGCGGGTTCATCACCCGCCCTTTTTTTGTGCCGTGGAGCATCCATCGCGGCACCTTCAAAGCCCAACAACGAGCGGCACAAGCCGCCGGAGCATCGAAACCGAGGAAACGCCCAGGGAGCTCAATGTCTCACCCTTCGATTCACGCCCAGTCGACGCCCGACAAAATCGCTTACCAGATGGCCGGCAGCGGCGATGCCATCACCTACCGCGATCTCGATCGCCGCTCCAACCAGGGCGCGCAGCTGTTCCGTTCACTCGGATTGAAGCAGGGCGATCACATCGCGCTGCTGATGGAAAACACCATCGCCTTCATGGAGATCTGCTGGGCGGCCCAGCGCAGCGGCCTCTATTACACCGCCATCAGCCGCTACCTCACACCCGACGAGATCGCCTACATCGTCAAGGATTGCGGTGCCAAGGTCGTGATCACCTCGCCGAAATGCATCGGCTCGATCGCGCCGCTGCTCGGCGACGCGCCGGGCGCGCCGCATTTCTTCATCACCGGCGCGGCGCAGGGCGGGTTCAAGTCGTGGGACGACGCGCTGTCGGCGCAACCGGCCACGCCCATCGCCGACGAATCCGCCGGCTACGACATGCTGTATTCTTCGGGCACCACCGGGCGGCCGAAGGGCATCAAGCGTCCGCTGACCGAGCCCTCCATCCTGGTGCCCAATCCGCTGCTCAAGCTGTTGTGCTCGACCATGTGCGGCATGAACGAGACCAGCGTGTATCTATCGCCCGCGCCGCTCTATCACGCGGCTCCGCTGCGCTTCAACATGATGTGCGGCGCGCTCGGCGGCACCTCGATCATTATGGAATCGTTCGACGCCGAGGAATTCCTGCGGCTGGTCGAAAAGCACAAGGCGACGCAATCGCAGCTCGTGCCGACGATGTTCGTGCGCATGCTCAAGCTGCCGGACGAGGTGCGCACAAAGTACGACACCTCGACACTGAAAGGCGCGGTGCACGCCGCCGCTCCCTGCCCCGCCGACGTCAAGGGGAAGATGATCGACTGGTGGGGGCCGATCCTGATCGAATACTATGCCGGCTCCGAAGGAAATGGCGTCACCGTCTCGACCTCGAAGGACTGGCTGGCGCATCGCGGCACCGTCGGCCGCGCGGTCGTCGGCGAGCTCAAGATTCTCGACGACGATGGACACGAACTGCCGGTGGGCGAAACCGGCACTGTGTATTTTGCCGGCGGACCCGCATTTGCCTATCATAACGATAGCGACAAGACCCAGCGTGCCTACAACGACCGCGGCTGGTCGACGCTTGGCGATGTCGGGTACATGGACAACGATGGCTTTCTCTATCTCACCGACCGCAAGGCCTACATGATCATTTCGGGCGGGGTGAACATCTACCCGCAGGAAACCGAGGACGTGATGATCTCTCATCCGGCGGTAGCGGACGTCGCGGTGTTCGGTGTTCCGAACGAGGAAATGGGCGAAGAGGTCAAGGCCGTGGTGCAGCCGCACGACATGTCACGCGCGGGGAAGGACCTTGAGGCCGAACTGATCCTGTTTTGCCGCAAGCATCTGTCGCCGATCAAATGCCCGAAGAGCGTGGATTTCGAGGCCGAGCTGCCGCGAACGCCGACCGGCAAGCTGGTAAAACGTCATCTGCGCGACAAGTACTGGGCAAAGGTCAAGAAGGCGTCCGCGCAGGCGTGAGTTCAACGTCATTGCGAGGAGCACTAGCGACGAAGCAATCCAGCCCTTTTGGCATTCTGGATTGCTTCGCTTCGCTCGCAATGACGAGATTTACTCCTCCTTCAACCACTGCTCCACGAGCATGACGTCGGGCGGCTGGAGGTAGCGCGTCGTCCACATATCGACGACCCATTCGATCCGGCTTTCCTTCTCGACGATGACGGCCGTGTTGTGCGGCAGCTGCATCGCGAGGATGTTGCCGCGATAGCGCGGATTGCCGACGGTGTGGTGCTTCAGCAGGCCCCACTCCTGCAGCACCAGCAGCAAGCTGGACACATTGCGGGTCGAATCCCAGCAATCGAAATTCTTCGCATCCGCTCCGCTACGGATATCGGCGCGGGCGATGCGCGTGGTGGTGCCGATGGTCGGGCCGACCTTGCGGTCGAACCACATCACCGCCTTCTGGATCGCGGCGCGCTCGGCAATCGCGGAGGCCTTGCCCGCTGCGATGATCTGGGCCAGCGCCTTCCGGTCCACCGGCGTGAAATCAAGTTCGATGCGGCGGCGGCACACGAAACCGTAGCAGACCGTCATCGTCTCCGCCGTAGGCGGACTGGTCGAAACCGATGTGTAGAGTTCGCTCTGCTGCGGGGTGAGCTGCATGGCGGACGCAGGCTGCGCCGCGAGCGTGAATCCGAACGCAAGCCCGGAAACGACCGCCGCGGCTGAAACGACACGGAACACGAAAGGAAGATGGAACAACGCACGATCCTGAAAAGCCAGCCCCGCAGAACTATGGCGGATTTCTCGCGCGATCAACAGCTCGCTCCACTCGCCGTCAACATTCATGTGAACCGGCGATCACACCGGGAGCGGCGCATCGCGTTTCACTTCTTCCATGACAGCATAAGTGCGCGTCTCACGCACACCGGGCAGAGCCAGCAATGTCTCGCCGAGGAACCGGCGATACGCTGTCATGTCGGCAACACGCGCCTTCACGAGATAGTCGAAGCCGCCGGCCACCATGTGGCACTCCAGCACTTCCGGTGCGAGCTTCACCGCGTCCGCGAAGCGCGCGAACACGTCCGCCGTGGTCTTGTCGAGCAGCACTTCGACGAACACCAGAAGACCCAATCCCAGCCGGTGCGGGTTGAGCCGCGCGCCGTAACCTTCGATGAAGCCGTCACGCTGTAACCGCTTCAATCGTTCCCCGATCGATGTCGGCGACAAGCCGATGCGTTCCGCCAGTTCGACGTTAGCGATCCGCCCGTCGGCCTGCAGAATATCGAGGATTTTCCGGTCTATCTTGTCTATGTCGCCCATTTATCCTGAATTTTTTCAGATATTCCGTAATTGATAAGGCAAAATAGCGAATTTGTCTATCGAACCACGGCAGGTATCGGAGATAGAATCGGGCAACGCAAGAGGATGCCATGCCCGACCGCCCCGACCTCGACCAATCCTTTTCAGCGCCGTTTGCAGCCGACGACAGCGTGATTGCTGCGCGGCTGCTTACGGCCGCTCCGCTCTCTGCCGAACAGAATGCCCGCATCGACACAACAACCACGCGGCTGATCGAGGCGGTGCGCGGCCATGACGGCGGCTTCGGCGGCGTCGAGGACATGCTGCGCGAGTTCTCGCTCTCGACCAAGGAGGGCCTCGCCCTGATGGTGATGGCTGAGGCGCTGCTGCGGGTACCGGACTCCGCAACTGCCGACCGCTTCATCGAGGACAAGCTTGGCCAGGGCGATTTCGCTCATCACAAGACGCGATCCCATGCGCTGCTGGTCAATGCCTCGGCGTGGGCGCTCGGTCTGTCCGCGCGCGTGATCCAGCCGGGTGAAACCCCGCAGGGCACCATCGGGCTGATCGCCAAGCGGATCGGTCTTCCGGCCGTGCGCGCCGCAACCCGGCAGGCGATGCGTCTGATGGGCAATCATTTCGTGCTTGGCGAAACCATCGAGGCCGCGCTCGCACGCGCGGCGGATGACGATGGTCCGCATCATCACCATCGCTATTCGTTCGACATGCTCGGCGAGGGCGCACGTACCGCCGCCGACGCCGCGCGCTATTTCGAGTCCTACGCCGCGGCGATCGAAGCCATCGGCGGCGCGGCGCACGACAAGGCGCTGCCGGACCGGCCGGGAATTTCCGTCAAACTGTCTGCGCTGCATCCGCGCTACGAGGCACTGAGCCGCTCGCGCGTGATGGCCGAACTCGTGCCGCTGACGCTTGATCTCGCACGCCGCGCCAAAGCACATGACATGAATTTCACCGTCGACGCCGAGGAGGCCGACCGCCTCGAACTGTCGCTCGATGTCATCGATGCGGTGTTCGCCGATCCGTCGCTTGATGGCTGGGACGGATTCGGGCTCGCGGTGCAGGCCTATCAGAAGCGCGCAGAGGCCGTGATCGATCATGTCTACGCTCTCGCGGAGCACGCCAATCGCCGCATCACCGTACGCCTCGTGAAGGGCGCCTATTGGGACACCGAGATCAAGCGCGCGCAGGAGCGCGGGCTCGAGGGCTATCCGGTGTTCACCCGCAAGGCGATGACCGATCTCAACTACATCGCCTGCGCGCGAAAGCTGCTCGCATTGCGCCCACGCATTTTCCCGCAATTCGCCACTCATAACGCGCTGTCGGTCGCGACAGTTGCGGAACTAGCGAGCGGCGATGACGGCTTCGAGTTCCAGCGCCTCCACGGCATGGGCGACGCGCTCTACGCGCAACTTCATGCGGATAGACCGGGACTCGCCTGCCGCATCTATGCGCCGGTCGGCAGCCATCGCGACCTGCTCGCCTATCTGGTTCGGCGGCTTCTGGAGAACGGCGCAAACTCCTCGTTCGTCGCATTGGCCGCGGACGACAGCATTCCCGTCGCGACACTGCTGGAACGGCCGGAGCAAATGATCCGGGCGCCGGATCGGGCCCGCAACTCCCGCCTGCCGCTGCCGCGTGAGCTTTATCTGCCACGTCTCAATTCGTGCGGCATCGAATTCGGAGACCGCGTCGCCCTGGACCTTCTGCTCAAGGCAGTTGCCGGCGAGATCTTGCCAACCGCCGCTGTGAATATCGCGACCGAGAAAGACGCCGCGGTTGCCGCGGCGCTCGCGCGCACCGGTTTCGCATTCTGGAGCCGGACGTCCGCAGAGACGCGCGCCGCCGCGCTGGAACGCGCAGCGGACCTGCTGGAGCGGCGGATGCCGCGCTTCATCGCACTGCTGCAAACCGAAGGCGGCAAGACCATCGACGATGCGGTCTCCGAAGTGCGCGAGGCAGTGGATTTCTGCCGTTACTATGCCGTGGAAGGCCGCAAGCTCTTCGGTGACGGTCTGCCGCTGCCCGGCCCGACCGGCGAGAGCAACACGCTTCGTTTGCGCGGGCGCGGTGTCATGGTCGCGATTTCGCCGTGGAATTTTCCGCTGGCGATTTTCGTAGGCCAGGTGGTGGCATGCCTGATGGCCGGCAACGCGGTCGCCGCAAAACCCGCCGAGCAGACCCCGCGCATTGCGGCGGAAACTGTGGCGCTCCTGCACGAGGCAGGTGTCCCGGACTCGGCGCTTCATCTCGTGCAGGGCGACGGCAAGATCGGCGCGGCGCTGGTCGCGGACGATCATATCGCAGGCGTGGTATTTACCGGCTCCACCGATGTCGCCCGCTCGATCAATCGTACACTCGCTACGAAGGATGGCCCGATCGTACCGCTGATCGCCGAGACCGGCGGCATCAATGCCATGATCGTCGATGCCACCGCACTGCCCGAACAGGTCGCCGACGATGTGGTGATATCGGCCTTTCGGTCGGCCGGCCAGCGCTGCTCGGCCTTGCGTCTGCTGTTCGTGCAGGACGACGTGGCGGACCGCATGATCGACATGATCGCAGGCGCGGCGCGCGAACTGACCGTCGGCGATCCGCGCGATCCGGCGACGCAGGTCGGGCCAGTGATCGATGCCGAGGCCAAGCAGCGGCTCGATGCGCACATTACCCAGATGAAAAGCACGGCGCGCGTGCATTTCGCCGGTGACGCGCCCTCATCAGGCAACTTCGTCGCGCCGCACATCTTTGAACTCGAAAGTGCGGATCAACTGACCGAGGAAGTATTCGGCCCGATCCTGCATGTGGTGCGCTACAAGGCGGCGGATTTCGAACATGTACTGCAATCCATCGCTTCAAGCGGCTACGGCCTGACGCTCGGCGTTCATTCGCGTATCGACGATGCCGTCGAAACCGTGGTGGAGCGGCTCGCAGTGGGCAACGTCTACGTTAACCGCAACATGATCGGGGCTGTGGTTGGCGTGCAACCGTTCGGCGGACATGGACTGTCGGGCACCGGGCCCAAGGCGGGTGGCCCGCATTATCTGCCGCGTCTCGCCACCGAGCAGACGGTGACCATCAACACCGCAGCGGCAGGCGGCAATGTCGGGCTGATGACGAATGAATGACCTCGCGGGCTAAAGCATCACCGGCTTGTCGGGCAGTTCGTTCTTGTTCGGCCCGGATCGCGGAAAATGCCTTGCGAGCAGCCTGGTGACCGCAGCAATGCCCTTGAGCACCCCGCCCTCGAAATTTCCGGCACGAAACTCCATTTCCATCACGCGGCAGATTGTCTCCCACTCCGCCTGCTGGACCTTCTCGTTGATGCCGCGATCGGCGACGATTTCAACATCGTGGTCGGCGAGCAGCAAATAGATCAGAACGCCATTGCTGTTCTCGGTGTCCCACACCCGCAGATGCGCAAACATATCGATGGAGCGCGCACGCGCGGACTGGTCCTTGAACAGCGGCACGCCATCGAGAGCGCCTTCCGCCGCGAAGCGGATTTGGCCGGTATGCGTCGCCTCGCTGGCCTTGATGGCCTTCTCGATGTTGACAAGTGCCTGCCGCGGAAATGCACGCCGGACCCGCCAGCGGTTGAGAAGAAGATGTTTGCCGATGCGCTTGATACCCATTGCTGTGCTCTCGGCTACCAACTGCCCGATGCGCCGCCGCCGCCGAAGCTGCCGCCGCCTCCGCTGAACCCGCCAGAACTGCTCGACCCGCCGGAACTGAATCCGCCGCCATAGCCGCCGCGGCCACCGCCGGATGACACGATACTATCCCCAATCATTGTGACGACGAAGGCGATCAATCCGCCGACAGCGGCGATCGGCAATACGCCGAGAAAGAACCAGATGAAGAAAGCAACGCCCCCGCCCGCGACAAGGGAACCAAGCAATCGCCCGAAGATTGCCCTGAAAATTCCGCCGCCGACCAGCACGATGATCAGGAGAAACGGGAAATACTCGCCGATCGCGCTGAGATCCGGCAGTTCGCCCTCAGGCTTCGGCGCGGGTAGCGGCTCGCCATCGATCACTTTCAGGATCCGATCCGCGCCGTCGGAGATGCCACCCGTGAAATCGCCATTCCTGAATTTCGGCGTAATGATCTCGTCGATAATCCGCTTCGAAGTGGCGTCGTTCAGCGCGCCTTCGAGGCCGTAGCCGACCTCGATGCGCAGCTTGCGGTCATTCTTGGCGATCAGCAGCAACGCGCCGTCGTCCACCTTTTTGCGCCCGAGTTTCCATTGCTCGACCACCCGCAGCGCGTACTGCTCGATGGTTTCCGGTTGCGTGGTCGGCACAATCAGCACCGCTAGCTGGCTGCCCTTGCGGTCCTCGAACGCCTTCAATTTTTGTTCGAGCGCCGCGACCTGATCCACCGACAGCGTCGCCGTCAGATCGACGACGCGTCCGGTCAGAGGCGGCACCGCGACATCGGCCAGCGCGACAAACGTCGCGCCGGCAAACGCCCAGCACAGCATGAATGTGAGAATGACCGCCCTTGCCGCTTTCATCGCGCGCGCTCGTTGCGCGCCCCTATTTCGCGGGCGCAGGCGTTGTTGAAGGTGCCGCCGGTGTGGGCGCCGGTGTGGCTGGAACGTTGAAATCGACCTTCGGCGCGGTCGAAATCGACTTCTCGTTCTCCACCGTAAAGTTGGCCTTTTCCTTATAGCCGAACACCATCGCGGTCAGGTTGTTCGGGAAAGTCCGGATGCCGACGTTATAGTCCTGCACCGCCTTGATGTAGCGGTTGCGCGCCACAGCGATGCGATTCTCGGTACCCTCAAGCTGCGCCACCAGATCGCGGAACAACTGATCGGATTTCAATTGCGGATAGTTTTCGGTCACCACCAGCAAGCGTGACAGCGCGCTGGTGAGCTCGCTTTGCGCGGCCTGGAATTTCTGCAGCGCCGCCGGATCGTTCAGGACGTCCGGTGTCACCTGCACACTGCCAACCTTGGCGCGCGCGTTGGTCACGCCGAGCAGCACGTCCTTTTCCTGCTGTGCGAAGCCTTTGACGGAATTGACGAGGTTCGGCACCAGATCGGCGCGGCGCTGGTACTGGTTGACGACTTCGGACCAGCCCGACTTCACCGACTCGTCGTTCTGCTGGATCGCATTGTATCCGCAATTGGTGAGGCTCAGCGACGCGAGCGCTGCGAGGACCGTCAAAATCTTGCGCATGAATGATCTCCATTAAAACGCCGGACGCCGGCAAACTGAACGAACAGGCGGGTGACCCTACGATGGTCTTGTGACGGCGAGCATACACACTCGCGCGGGCCGGGTGAACCTTGCGAAACATGACAGCGTTGCGCGAGGTTTTGCTGGCAATCTGCGCTGGCAACGTTCTAGGTTCTGTTTCGAAACCAACTCGACACGGAACAGCGACCATGACAGCCACCGCGATTACCTCATCCGAAACCGCGATCGACACCGGCACCGAGGAACTGCTTTGCGCGGTTCGCGAGCGCGTCGCGGTCATTACGCTTAATCGCCCCCACGCCCGCAACTCGCTCTCTGACAACCTGACCCCGGCGCTGCGGCGCATGATCAAGCTCTGCGGTGAAGACCCGGCCGTTGGCGCCATTCTCATCACCGGCGCGGGCGACGCGTTCTGCGCCGGCGGCGACATCAAGGGCATGGGCGGCAAGAGCGGCAGCAGCAATGCACCGGAACTGACATTCGACGAGAAGGTCGCACGGCTGCAGGAACGTCAGCGCACGTTGACCGGCGCGCTGGTCAAGGTGCGCAAACCAACCATCGCGGCGCTGCCCGGTCCGGCCGCCGGCGCCGGGCTTTCGCTGGCGCTGGCCTGCGACCTGCGCATCGCGGCAGAGTCAGCCTTCGTCACCACCGCCTATGTGAAAATCGGACTCAGCGGCGATTACGGCATGGCGTGGCTGCTGACACGTCTTGTCGGGACGTCACGCGCGCGCGAACTGATGTTCTTCGGCGAGAAGATCGATGCCAAACGATGCGAGACGCTCGGCATCGTCAATCGCGTGGTGCCGGACGACAGGCTGCGCGAGGAAGCATTCGCAATGGCGAAGAAGCTCGCCGACGGTCCTTCGACGGCGTTGCGTTTTCTCAAGGACAATCTCGACGAAGCGCTGATGAACGATTTTCTGACATCGCTCGATCATGAAGCCGAGCGCATGGTGCGATCCGCCGGCACCGCGGATCACAAGGAAGCCGTGAAAGCTTTCGTCGAGAAGCGCAAACCAGTGTTCAAGCGCAGCTAGCTCGCGGGTGAATCAAACACCCTCGAACTGCAACCGCGCCAGCCGGGCATAGAGGCCGTTCGCTGCGACCAGCGAGGCGTGCGTGCCCTGCTCGACGATGCGGCCGTTTTCCATCACCAGGATGCGGTCGCAGGACAGAACGGTGGCGAGACGATGCGCGATCACCAGCGTGGTGCGGTGGCTCATCAGTTCTTCCAGCGCGGTCTGCACCAGCGTCTCGCTCTCGGCGTCGAGCGATGACGTCGCTTCGTCAAGCAACAGCAGTGGCGCATCGCGCAGGATCGCGCGTGCAATCGCAATGCGCTGGCGCTGTCCGCCGGACAGCGTCACGCCGCGTTCGCCGAGCTGCGTGTCGAAGCCCAGCGGCAACCGCGTGATGAATTCGGTGGCGTGGGCCAGATCGGCGGCGCGGGCGACCTCTGCATCGCTGGCGTCGGGACGTCCGAAACGGATGTTCTCGCGGGCGCTGGTGGCGAACACCGCCGAATCCTGCGGCACCAGCGCGATGCGTGAACGCACCGCGGACGGATCAGCCTCGCGGACCGGAACGCCGTCGACCGAGATCACACCGGAGGCGGGATCGTAGAACCGCAGCAACAGATGAAACAGTGTGCTCTTGCCGGCACCCGATGGTCCGACCACCGCAACCTTTTCGCCGGCCTTCACCGCGAACGACACGCCATCGACGGCCAGATGATCGGGCCGCGTCGGATAGGAGAACCGCACATCGTCGAACACAACGTCACCACGCGGCGGCACCGGCAGCGCGCGTGGACTGGCGGGCGCGGCGATGTCCGGCTTGATGCGCAGGATTTCGAACAACCGCTCCGAAGCGCCGGAGGCCTGCGAAATCTCGCCCCACACCTGACTGAGTTCGCCAAGGGCACCAGCCGCGAACGCCGCATAGAGAATGAACTGGCTGAGACGTCCGGCGCTGATTTGGTTGGTCAGCACGTCATGCGAACCGACCCACAGGATCGCAATGACGCTGGCGAAAATCAGGAAGATCACTGTCGCGGTGAGAAACGCGCGCGCGCGGGTCGAACTGCGCGCCGCGACATAAGCCCGCTCGACTTCGCCGCCGAACCGCGCCTCCGCGAGGCGTTCATTGGTGAAGGCCTGCAGCGTGCGGATCGCACCGATCAATTCCGATGCATAGGATGAGGCTTCCGCCAGCGTGTCCTGTGCGCCGCGCGACAGTTTCTGCACGCGGCGGCCGAACGCGACCAGCGGCAGCACGATCAGCGGGATCACCGCGAGTACGAAGCCGGAAAGCTTCGGGCTGGTGACAACCATCATGGTGGACGCGCCGATGAACAGCACGAGATTACGCAGCGCGATCGAGACCGATGCGCCCACCGCCGACTTGATCTGCGTGGTGTCGGCCGTCAGGCGCGAGACCAGTTCGCCGCTGTGCGCGGTGTCGAAGAAGGATGGAGACAGCGACGTCAGATGCCTGAACACATCGCGGCGCAGGTCGGCGACGATCCGCTCGCCCAATGTGATAACGAGGTAGTAGCGCGCGGCGCTGGCGCAGGCGAGGACCGCCACCACGGCGATCATCACCGCGAAGTAGCTGTTGATCAGCGCAAGACCTTCGGGACTGAAACCGAAATCGATCATGCGGCGCACCGCAAGCGGCACCACCAGCGTCGCGGCGGAGGCGATAATCAGCGCCACCAGCGCCGCGAAGGCCTGTCCGCGATAGCGCGCCACGTAGGGCGCCAGCGCCATCAGGGGCCGCAGCTTCACGCCGCGGGATTTCTTCTGCGACGTCTCCGGCGTGTCAGGTGACGGCCCGGCATCAGGCGTGGAAACCCCTTTGGCCGCTCCCGCCTCCCGCGCCAGCGCGGATGGCAGACCCGGGTCTTCAACGCGTTCCACTGCACTCATTTTGTATTGGCCACCGTGTTGCTTTCTGGCCCTCAAATAGGCCCCATGGCAGGCGCTGGCAAATGACGTTCTCAGCTTGTTTCACGGCCTGTCCTGCGATATAGAGCGGCCAAATTCGTCCCGAACATTCCCGATCTGTGGGCGCACGGCGCCAGAGGATTTGCCATGAAAGCCGAAATTCACCCGGATTATCATACAATTAAGGTCGTTATGACCGACGGGACCGAGTACCTGACCCGCTCGACCTATGGCAAGGAAGGCGACACGCTGAACCTGGATATCGACTCCAAGTCGCATCCGGCCTGGACTGGCGGTACCCAGCAGTTGCTGGACCGTGGCGGCCGCGTTTCGCGCTTCCAGAAGAAGTTTTCGGGCTTCCTCAAGAAGGACTGATCCTTCTCAGGGTTCGGACACTCCGGCATTCGACACCAAAACGCCCCCGCTGTCGCAGGGGCGTTTTTCGTTTTGAGCATGCGCGTGACGCGGATTTCTTATTTTCACCTCTCCCCGCAAGAGCGGGCGAGGTAACAACCGGAACGCTTATCGCTCGAACGCGGCCTTCAGCATGTTCATCTGCGGCACCAGCGGATTGCCGATCGAAAGATGCTCCGAGGCGGGCGTATGGATCGTCATATCGAGCCGGCGCACCTTCGCCTGCAGCGCCATTGAGCGGGATACAAGATCCTGCAACCGCTCCGGCAACTTCGTGATGATGTCGTCCGGACCGGGATCGGCCGCGGTCAGCTTGACCTTGGTCTTTTCGCGATTGGCCTGATGCAGCGTCATCTCGCCTTCCTTGACCGCGCGATGTAGCAGCAGCCAGGACGCCAGTTGCATGAGCCGCGTTGTCAGCCGCATGCTTTCAGTCGCATAGCTCAGACTGACAGAGCGCTCGAGCGCCCTGGCCTCAAGCCGGCCCGGCCCGTCGAGATAGGCCGCGGTCTCTTCGACGAGATCCATGCCTTCCCGGAACAAGGTCCCGAAGGCGGGTGAATTGGTGATCCGCTCACTGAGAAGAACGAGATCGGCTGCGCCCTGGTCGGACATGGTTAACGCCTCACGCGGTTACGCTGATTTTTTTATGATGAACAAATGATTGCGCGCCCGTGGCCGGGAGTCCAGCCACTTGCGATAACAATGAGGAGATATGGTTTCCAGCGGGATGCCGCACGCGGCAAAACGGGCCCGCAAAGATTAACGCAGCGGGCAAAAAAGAGCCGCCGTTTCCGGCGGCTTTTGAAAGTTGATAACAGGGAGGCGTCAAACAGAGTGGACAGGAGCCACTCGGTGTCCAAACAAGGACAATCAAAGTCATAAACCCGAAAGCTTAATACGCCGTAAATGAACGATTCCATTTACGGTTCCTTCGTAATTGCTTGGAACCGGATGTCCTACATCCTTCGTTCGTTTCATGTTGCGGCACTCTCTGCGAACCACCGCACGAGTTCACGATTTGAAAAACGCATTCGCAGCCTCGCGGCTGGCGCGTTTCTTCGCGGCGTCGGCTTTCAGCCGTTCGATCTCGGCGGCCAGTGCTGCAATGCGGTCTTCGATATCCTCGAACGACAGCAGCGACAGATCCTGCCCCAGTTCATGGGTGATTTTCTTCCTCGGCTTGTCGTCATCATCGCCGGCCATGCTTCCCTCCTGTGGCTCGCCCGATTATAGCTGACATCCTTCATTCTCGCCCCACCGCCGCAAGGACACATCATGGACAAGCTGCCCGCACAAATGACCGCGATCGCGATTTCGAAGCCCGGCGGCCCCGAGGTGCTCGTGCCAGAACAGCGTCCGGTGCCGAAGCCGGGGCCAAATGAAATTCTCATCAAGGTCGCCGCCGCCGGCGTGAACCGTCCTGACGTGTTGCAGCGCCTGGGACTCTATCCGGTGCCTCCCGGCGCGAGCGACCTTCCCGGTCTCGAAATCTCCGGCGAAGTGGTCGCACTCGGTGAGGGTGTCACCAAGCGCAAGATCGGCGACAAGGTGATGTCGCTGGTCGCGGGCGGCGGCTATGCCGAATATTGCATCACCCACGAGACCCACGCGATGTCGGTGCCGAAAGGGCTTTCGATGATCGACGCCGGCGCGGTCGCTGAAACGCTGATGACCGTCTGGCACAACGTGTTCGAGCGCGGCGGCCTGAAGCCCAATGAGACGCTGCTGATTCACGGCGGCTCCTCAGGCATCGGCACCATGGCCATTCAAATGGCGAAGGCGCATGGCGCCAAGGTGTTCGTCACCGTCGGCGGGCAGGACAAGGTCGATGCGTGCCTCAAGCTCGGCGCGGACGCGGCAATCAACTACAAGACCGAGGACTTCGTCGAAAGGATCAAGGCTCTGACCGATGGCGCGGGCGTCAACGTCATTCTCGATATGGTCGGCGGCGATTATATCGATCGCAACTATGAGGCTGCCGCGATCGAGGGCCGCATCGTCCAGATCGCGTTCCTCGGCGGCTCGAAGGCCACACCGAATTTCGCCAAGCTGATGATGAAGCGGCTCCACCACACCGGCTCGACGCTGCGTCCGCGATCGGTCGCCGACAAGGCAGCCATGGTCAGTGCAATTGAGGCCAAGGCCATGCCTTGGCTCGCCGATGGCCGCGTCAAACCCCTGATGGATAGCTCATTCCCGCTGAAAGACGCCTCAAAAGCCCATGCGCGGATGGAAACCAGCCAACATATTGGCAAAATTGTGCTGACGCTTTAGGGCTGGGGAACCCATCGAAACCCTTTGATTTGCTTCATATTCGTGGCATTTATCGCGTTCCTTCCGGCGGGCCTTGATTGACCCGCCGCGTTTCAACGCGGAGAGCTGACTTTGCGCTCGATCAGAGGCTTCGCGCTGCAAGTGTTCCACATCCGAAGTTCGCTTCGTATCGCAGCGCTCTCATTTCTGCTGAGCTTGATGCTCTTCGCCGCCGCTCAGCCGGTGCATGCGCTCGACGCGATCAGCGTCCGTAGCGACGCGCCTGCGATCGACCTCACCGGCGTGCTCGAGTTCCAGCGCAGCGACACTGACCGCATCCAGGTTTCGACCGCGCCAGGCACCGATGGCATCGTCCGCCGCATCGAAGTACGTGCGCGCGAAGGCGGCCAGAACTGGATCGTGTTCGCGCTGACCAACAACACCGACGACCAGCTCGATCGTCTGATCGTGGTGCCGCATTACCGTATCGTGTCGTCGGGATTGCTGTGGCCCGATCTCGGCCTGTCGCGCATCGCCTCGATCACGCCTTCGACCGGCGACCGGCCCGAGCGGCAGGACAACGCCACCGCCGACGTCTTTCGCATCACCCTTGATCCGGGTGCGGTGATCACCTTCGTCGCCGAACTGCGCACCGACAAGATTCCGCAGCTCTATCTCTGGGAGCCGGAAGCCTACAAGGACAAGGTCAATTCGTTCACGCTCTATCAGGGTATCGTGATCGGCATTTCCGGATTGCTGGCGCTGGTGCTGACCATCCTGTTCGTGGTCAAAGGCAGCATCATGTTCCCGGCCGCCGCAGCGCTGGCATGGGCGGTTCTGGTTTACATCGGCGTCGATTTCGGATTCTGGGGCAAGGTGTTCGACATGTCAGCCGGCGCGGAGCGCGCGTGGCGCGCCTCCGGCGAGGCCATGCTGGCGGCGACCCTGCTGGTGTTTCTGTTCGCCTATCTCAACCTGTCGCGATGGCATGTGCGCTACTCGCACATCACCATGGGCTGGCTGGTGTTCCTCGGCGCGCTGGTCGCGCTCGCCCTGTTCGATCCCGCCGTTGCATCCGGCATCGCGCGCATCTCGCTGGCACTGATCGCGGTGTTTGGCTTCGCGCTGATCGTTTACCTGTCGACCCACGGCTTCGACCGCGCCGTGCTGCTGATCCCGACATGGTTCCTCCTGATCGTCTGGGTCGCCGCCGCAGGCATGACCATCGCGGGCGGCGTCACCAACGACATCGTCGGACCAGCGTTGCTCGGCGGTCTCGTACTGATCGTGATGCTGATCGGATTCACGGTGATGCAGCACGCCTTCGCGGGCGGCGGCGCCACCAACGGCGTGGTGTCCGATGTCGAGCGCCGCGCGCTGGCGCTGACCGGCTCCGGCGATCTGATCTGGGACTGGGACGTCTCGGCCGACAAGGTGTTCACCAGCCCTGAAACCGAAGTTCTGCTCGGGCTGAAGCGCGGCACCCTCGAAGGGCCGGCGGCAAAGTGGCTGGAGGTGCTGCACCCGCTCGACCAGGACCGCTTCCGCGCCGCGCTGGACAGCGTGCTCGATCAGCGTCGCGGACGTCTGGTTCAGGACTTCCGGCTGCGCACGCCCGACGGCCACTTCATGTGGTTCGCGCTCAAGGCGCGCCCGGTGGTCGGCTCGGATGGCGAAGTCTCCCGCGTGGTCGGCACGCTTACCGATGTCACCGAAACCAAGAATTCCGAGGAGCGGTTGCTTCACGACTCGGTGCACGACAATCTCACCGGCCTGCCGAACCGCCAGCTCTTCATCGATCGCCTCGGCTCCGTCGCGATGTTCGCCAAGACCACGCCGAACCTGCGCCCCACCGTGATGGTGATCGATCTCGACCGCTTCAAGCAGGTCAACGATTCCGTCGGCATCGCCGTCGGCGACTCGATTCTGCTGACGCTGGCCCGCCGCCTCGCGCGCATCCTTAAACCCCAGGACACGCTGGCGCGTCTGGCCGGCGACCAGTTCGGCCTGATCCTGACCTCGGAGCATGAGCCCGCACGGATCACAGCCTTCGCCGAAACCCTCCGCAAGACCATCCGCGCACCGATCGCCTTCGACGGCCGCGAGATCTTCCTGACCGCATCGATCGGTCTCGCTCTGAGCGACCCGCAGATTCCGCTGACCGAAGAGATCATCAAGGACGCCGAGCTGGCGATGTATCACTCCAAGCGCATCGGCGGCGACCGCATCGACGTCTACAAGCCCGCGATGCGTGCGCGCAAAACCGACCGCCTCGCGCTGGAAGCCGAACTGCGCCGGGCCATCGAGCGCGAAGAAATCACAATTCTCTATCAACCCATCGTGCGGCTGGAAGATCGCACCATCGCTGGCTTCGAGGCACTGGCACGCTGGGATCATCCCAAGCTCGGCCGCATGTCGCCGTCGGAATTCATTTCGATCGCGGAAGAGATCGGCCTGATCGTCGAACTCGGCCTGTTCGTGATGGACACCACCGCCAAGCAGCTCGCGGTCTGGCAGCGCACGGTACGCGCGCGCGAGCCGATCTTCGCCAGCGTCAATGTCTCGTCGCGGCAGTTGCTGCGCCACGATCTCATCCACGACGTGCGCGGCGTGCTGTCACGCTCGGCCGTGGCGCGCGGATCGCTCAAGCTCGAGCTGACCGAGTCGCTGGTGATGGAAAATCCCGAACACGCCTCCCAGATGCTGCACCGGATCAAGGAGCTTGGTGTCGGCTTGTCGCTGGACGACTTCGGCACCGGCCACTCGTCGCTGGCGTATCTGCAGCGTTTCCCGTTCGACACCATCAAGATCGACCAGTCGTTTGTGCGCACCTCCAGCCGCGGTGCGCGGCCGGTCCTGCTGAAATCGATCGTCGCTCTGGCGCACGACCTCAGTATGGAAGTGGTCGCCGAAGGCGCGGAGACCGATTCCGACGCGGTCGAATTGTTCCAGCTCGGTTGCGAATACGCGCAAGGCTTTGCCTTCGGCGAGCCGATCGACGCCGACGCCACGATCCGGCTGCTCACGGGCGAGAAGGTTCCGCAGCCGCGCAACCGCCGTCAAAGCGCGCGCAACATCACCGTTCCGGCAACCCAGCCCACGGCTACCGTGCCCGGCCCCGGACCGGCCTAAGACCTCGCGACGCGCCATCAAGGGTTTGGCTCAGGCGCGTTGCGAGAACGCTAGCGATCCTGCTTCAGTTGCAGACGCCTAAGCGTGGCCGGCTTCGTTCGACAGCATCGCCAGATCAATGCCAATCTTCTCCAGCGCACGCTGATACTTGTCCTCGGCATCCAGTCCGAAAATCAGATCCGCATCGGCGGGGCAATGCAGCCATCCGTTGTGCTGAATCTCGTTCTCAAGCTGGCCCGGCGCCCATCCGGCATAGCCCAGCGCCAGAAGGGCGTGCTTGGGGCCTGATCCGGCGGCGATGGCCTTGAGAATATCCAGCGTCGCGGTGAGACAGATGCCGTCATCGATCGGCAGCGTCGCATCCTTGATGAAGAAATCGCTCGAATGAAGCACGAAGCCGCGGCTGGTATCGACCGGCCCGCCTTTCAGGACTTTCATGTCCTCGGCGCTGCCGCGCAGTTTGATCTGGTCGGCCTTGTTGATGATGTCGAGTTGCACCAGCAATTGCGGGAAGTCGATGCTGCCTGCGGGGCGATTGACGATAATGCCCATCGCGCCTTCGGACGAATGAGCGCACAGATAGATCACCGAGCGGGCAAAGCGCTCATCGTCCATCACGGGCATGGCAATCAGCAACTGACCGTCGAGATAACCGGCGCCGGACGTCTCGCCTTCGGCCACGATCTGGCCGACAGCAGGCTTTTCGGTCTTCTTGCGCATGACCTTCATTTGGCGGCGACTCTCACGCTGTCTATCCATCCTGATATCGGGCGCCTGTTCTGTCAATCAAGCGCCGCCGCGGCGCAGTGAGCGACGTTTGGTCGCGAAAACGACCTCATCACGGGCAATTCAATGGTCCATGGAGATACCATCCTGTAAGGACGTCTCATGACACTTATGGTTCCCGTTCGCGCAGCTTCCAGCATTGCGCTGGCTGCACTCGCCTGTCTCGCTCCCCTGCGCGCTAGCGCGCAGGATGTCTCGCCATGGATCAAGGATACCAACTCCGCAGTGCGGCTGATCGCCGGTTCGCGTAGCGGCAACGTGCTGCTCGGCGGCATCGGTTTCCAGTTGCAGCCGGGCTGGAAAACCTACTGGCGCACGCCGGGAGATTCCGGCGTGCCGGCGCGGATCGATTTCGCGAAGTCCGACAATGTCGAGTCCGTCGAAATCCTCTGGCCGGCGCCGATGCAGTTCCCCGATGGCGCAGGCGGGATCTCGTTCGGGTACCAGAAGCAGGTGCTGCTGCCGTTGCGGATCATTGCAAAGAGTCCTGACAAGCCGGTGACGCTGCGCGCCGAGATCAACTACGCGGTGTGTGAAAAACTCTGCATTCCGGTCGAGGCGCAGGCGGAGATTGCCTTTGTCAGCATCGCCAGCACCGAAGACGGCGCGATTGCCGCGGCTCTCGCAACCGTCCCGAAACCCGCGAAGGTCGGCGACGCTGGCCCGCTCGCCATTCGCGACGTCCGGCGCGAGGGCAAGCTCGTGCAGGTCGATGTCGCCGTACAGGACGACAAAAATGCTCCCGGCAAAGGCAAGAACGTCGAGCTCTTTGCCGAAGGCCCGACGCCGGACTGGGCCCTGCCCGTCCCCAAGCTCGTCAAGCACGACACCGGAGGCGTTCAGCGCTTCCAGTTCGAACTCGACGGACTTCCTTCGGACGCAAGCGCCGAGGGCGCGACGTTGAAGCTGACCGTCGCCGGACCGGGCGGCGCCGTTGAGGTCAACGCCCCCCTGCCGTAGCACGCCGAAATGAGATTGCACCGCAGCACGCCGCAGATCTCTCTGGCCGCAAAACGTGTTCCCACCTTTGATGAAACCGCGCTATGACACTGCATCGATCCCACGGAGAGACCCGATGACCATCAAAGTTGGCGACAAGCTGCCCGAGTCCAAGTTTCGCGTCATGACCGCGGAAGGTCCGCAGGTCAAAACCACCGATGATATTTTCAAGGGCAAGAAGGTCGCGCTGTTCGCCGTGCCGGGCGCCTACACCGGCACCTGCCACAAGATGCACATGCCGAGCATTTTCCTGAACGCCTATGCCCTCAAGGACAAGGGCGTCGACACCATCGCCGTCGTGTCCGTCAACGATGCGTTCGTGATGAACGCCTGGAAGCGCGACACCGATCAGCGCGACGAAGCGGTGTTCCTGGCCGATGGCAACGCCGATTTCGCCAAGGCGATCGGCATGGAACTGGATGCATCGGGCAACGGCCTCGGCATCCGCTCCAAGCGCTATTCGATGCTGGTGGAAGACGGCACGGTGAAGATCCTCAACCTTGAAGCCGTGCCGAGCAAGGTCGAAGTGTCCGGCGGCGATACGCTGCTGTCGCAGCTTTAAGAGCTTCGCTTTCCCACCAGACGCACAGCACACGAGATGTCGTCCCCGCGAAAGCGGGGACCCATACGTCCTGAACAAGCTGTCGGCACCAATAATCTTCAGTGGTTCTGGGTCCCCGCTTTCGCGGGGACGACGCAGAGAATGATGCAGCGGCATCCGCGAAATCGGCCTTAGCGGCCTCGATTCTCCGCCAGCCCGTCCCGCGCGAGCTGATCGGCGCGCTCGTTCTCGGCGTGACCGGCATGGCCCTTGATCCAGTGCCAGCGAACCGTGTGAGCCTTCAGCGCGGCATCGAGCCGCTGCCACAGATCGGCATTCTTGACAGGCTTCTTGTCGGCCGTGCGCCAGCCGTTGCGCTTCCAGTTGTGAATCCAGCTGGTGATGCCCTGACGGACATACTGGCTGTCGGTGGTCAGATCGACGGAAGCCGGCTTCTTCAGGGCCTCGAGCGCCGAGATCGCCGCCATCAATTCCATGCGGTTGTTGGTGGACGGATTTTCACCGCCCTTCAGTTCCTTCTCGACATCGCCGAAACGAAGGATCGCGCCCCACCCGCCCGGCCCCGGATTTCCGGAGCACGCGCCGTCGGTGAAAATCATCACATGCGGCAGATCCTTACGCGAAGGCTTTGCGTCACTCACGCCACGAATCCGGACTGTTCGACGCCGTAGTCGCTCATACTCTTCACACCCTGATGGAAGCGGAGCTTGCGGACATATTCGAGCGGGTCCTTCGGCTTCACCATGGCTCCGGGCGGCACGTTGAGCCAGTCCACCAGCCGCGTCAGCAGGAAGCGCATCGCGGCCCCCCGCGCCAGCAGCGGCAGCGCGTCCTGTTCAGCGGCGGAGAGTTTGCGCTCGCGCGTATAGGCATTGAGGAATGCACGCGCCTTGGTGACGTTGAAGGAATGATCGATCTCGAAACACCAGGCATTGAGGCAAATCGCAACGTCGTAGGCGAGCATGTCGTTGCAGGCGAAGTAGAAGTCGATCAATCCCGACAGCCTGTCGCCGAGAAACAGCACGTTGTCCGGGAACAGATCGGCGTGGATCACGCCTTTCGGCAGATCGCTGGGCCAATGTCGTTCGAGGTGCTCGAGTTCGGTGCCGAGCAACGCGCCCAATCCATGATGCACACCATTCGCACGGGATGCCGCCTGATCGAACAGCGGCCGCCAGCCCTTCACCGACAACGCATTGGCGCGCGACATGGAAAAATCCGCGCCGGCCAAATGCATTTTTGCGAGCGCCTGACCGACCGCGGCACAGTGCGTCGCGTTTGGCCTGCGCGGCCAGACACCTTCGAGAAAATCGATGATCGCAGCAGGCCGTCCCGCCAGCGTGCCCAGCGCTTCGCCGCTGTTGGTGACCACGGGTTGCGGGCAATTGATCCCGTGCTTGGCGAGATGCGCCATCAGCCCGAGAAAGAACGGCAGATCCTTCATCGCGACGCGCTTCTCATAGAGCGTCAGGAAGAAGTAGCCCTTGCTGGTGTGCAGAAGATAGTTGGAATTCTCCACGCCTTCGGCGATGCCCTTGTAGGACAACAGATCGCCGATCCCGTAAGGGACGAGAAAATCCGCAAGCTCTTCGGCGGTGACGTCGGTGTAAACCGCCATAGAAATATTACTCCGCCGCGTCGTTCCGCAGCGGACGCGGCAGCGGGAAGAATTCGTTTTCCTGTGCGGCGGACACGGTCTCGACGCTCAGCTTGTAGTGAGCGGCGAACGCATCCATGATTTCCTCGACGATGATTTCCGGCGCGGACGCGCCCGCCGTGATGCCGAGCGTCTTGATGCCCTCGAACTTCGACCAGTCGAGCTCGGAGGCGCGCTGCACCAGCACGGAGACCTTGCAGCCTTCCCGTTCAGCGACTTCGCGCAGCCGCTGCGAATTCGACGAGTTCGGCGAGCCTACGACAATCATGGCTTCGACCTGAGGCGCCACCTTCTTCACCGCAAGCTGGCGGTTGGTGGTGGCGTAGCAGATGTCTTCCTTGTGCGGGCCGTCGATGTCCGGGAAACGCTCCTTGAGCACGGCGACGATTTCCGCAGTGTCGTCGATCGACAGCGTGGTCTGCGTCACGAAGGCCAGCTTTGAGGCGTCCTTCGGCTGGAAGGTGCGCGCCGCTTCCATGGTCTCGATCAGGACCACCGCGCCCTTCGGCAACTGGCCCAGCGTGCCGACCACCTCCGGGTGACCGGCATGGCCGATCAGGATGATTTCACGGCCGCGCTTGAAATGGATCGCCGCCTCGCGGTGCACCTTGGTCACCAGCGGACAGGTCGCGTCCAGCGTGAAGAAATTGCGCTTGTCGGCCTCGTTGGGGATCGCCTTCGGCACGCCATGGGCGGAAAACACCACCGGAGCGTCGGTCTGGGGAATTTCGTTCAGTTCCGCGACGAAAATGGCCCCTTTTTCGCGCAGGCTCTCCACCACATAGCGGTTATGCACGATTTCGTGACGGACATAGACCGGCGCGCCGTAAAGCTTCAGGGCGCGTTCCACGGTGTCGATGGCCCTCACAACGCCGGCACAGAACCCCCGCGGGGAACAAAGCACGACTGAAAGCAGGGGTTTTTGAGCTTCAGGGGTCATTTTTAAGCCGGAATCAAGCATTTCGGAGCCAATAAAAGGGACTTGGGGCCGTGGTCCCCATTCTGTCAAGGGCGATCAAAACCATTGAACGGTCAGCCCTCCGCAGACTATATAGGGACGAATTCCCGTCATCACCGATGACCAGACGGCTTTACCCCCCAAAAAATCTGGCGGGCGAAGCGTAAAGGAGATTTGCCATGAGCAATGCACCGCTGATGCCGAAGGCGACTGCCGTGTGGCTGGTTGATAATACCGCGCTGACGTTCGACCAGGTGGCAGAGTTCACCAAGATGCATCCGCTGGAAATTCGCGCCATCGCGGACGGCGACGCGGCGCAGGGCATCAAGGGCATGGACCCGATCTCGACCGGCCAGCTCTCCCGCGAGGAAATCGAAAAGGGTGAAGCCGACCCGGACTATCGCCTGAAACTCGGCGAATCCAAGGTGATCCTGCCGGAAGCCAAGAAGAAGAAGGGCCCGCGCTATACGCCGGTGTCGCGACGCCACGAGCGGCCGAGCGCGATCCTGTGGCTGGTGCGCAGCCATCCCGAACTGAAGGACAGCCAGATCATGCGCCTCGTCGGCACCACCAAGACGACGATCGCAAGCGTGCGCGACCGCACTCACTGGAACGCGTCGACCCTGACCCCGATGGACCCGGTGACGCTCGGCCTGTGCTCGCAGATCGAGCTCGATTTCGAAGTGCAGCGCGCGGCCAAGGAAAAGCCTGCAGCCACGCAATATGGCGGCGCGACCCTGCTGCCGGCGTCGGAGACCACCCGCAAGGACGCCGAGCACGAAGCGGCCGCGACCACCGAAAAACAGCGCGACGACATGAACGTCGACGCCGTCTTCGCCAAGCTGAAGACCATCGGCGGCAAGAAGGCCGAGGACGAATAAGCTTTTTGACCCAAACAGGGCATGACGTAACTGCCCACGGAATGGTACAGGAGTGTGATGCGCCATCGTGTCACGCTCCTTTTTGTTGCAGCGACCCTGACCGGCCTTGCGGCCGCGACCGTCAGCGGTCTCCCGGCGCGCGCCCAAAAGATCGTGGACCCCAACACGGTTGCACCTGAATTCCGCGAGGCTGCCGAGAAGCGTCTGGCCGAACAGCTCAAGCTGAATGAATGCAACAACGCCGCGAAGGTCGCTAAAATTCAGAGACGCGACATGGCGCAATTTGTTGCCGATTGCTTCGACAAACCGGCCGACAGGCAGTAGTCCAATCCATCCAAGTCCAAGCGATCTCGCGGCGCAATTGAATGCGTCCGAGGTATGATGCGCTCCGCGCAGAAGCGCGAAGGCGATGGAGCCTCGGGAGGCGCCGGGGTGTTTGCGAGACACCCGTAAGGCGAACCTTGCGATCGGTCCGCCTGCGCAGCCTTGCGAGGGCCGCGCGCGCCAAATGACTTTGGCGCTGCGCCTCCCGGCGCTCCACCGTCGTCACTTCGCCCTCCTGTCAGGACGCTGATCAGTCGTCCCGACCGATATAAGATTATATTCCTACAACTGCGTTGTCAACCGGAATGGGGCTTGAATACTCTGACGCCCCATGTCGTGCGGCTGAGCAATATTGGACAGCGGGGCGGAGCCAAAGACGGCAGGATGGTTCATCACCGCCTGTCCTTGGCGTCTACCGGTGACTGAGAGTGTTGTGCTCCCGCCCATCCGTACAGGGATTTGAGTAATGTCTCTCTCTACCCACGACCCCATCGCAAGGAAGTGGAAGATCATCGCGGATATCGCGCGAAACGAGGCGGAAAAACTTCCCCCCGGGAAAGACCGGGACGCGTTGCTCAAAAAAGCCCGTCAACTGGACACAGCTTCGCACATCAACGAATGGCTTTCATCGCCCGGGCTCAGGACGCCAGCGGGAAAATAGCGGATCGCAGTTCCCGTTGATTCCGGTTTTGCTGGTGGTAAAATATTTACGGACCCGGCCGCGTTCCATCCGATGAATAGTGCTTACCCAGAACAGCTGAACTGGAGCACGGATCGAGACTGCTATGTTTACGGCGCAGCTCAAAAAAAATCGCCAAGGTGATCAAAATTGCACAGACCTGGCGGTTTGCCGCGGTCAGTTTTGTGACCGTCAGGCGTCTAGGTTCGCCCCAAATAGGCCGATCTGACCGAGCAACGGGAGCCCCGTCTTCAACACGGGCCTCCCGTTCTTATGCCAGTCACAATTACCGAAGGTGTGAGTTTTGACATAGCCGCCGTCACGGCGCGACGCGTTCGAGGACAACACGTTGAGCAAAGCGACCAAGAAAGCCGTCAGGAAAGTATTCGACGCCAAGAGTTTTCTCGCAAATCTGGGCCCAGGCAAGACCATCCTGACGTTTGGCGCCGAAGAAAATATCTACGCGCAAGGCGATGTGGCGGATTCGGTATTTTACATTCAGAAGGGCAAGGTCAAGCTGACCGTCGTCTCCAAGGAGGGCAAGGAAGCCGTCGTTGCCATTTTAGGAACGGGACAGTTTTTCGGCGAGGGATGCCTCAACGGCCAGAGCCTGCGCATCGCCACCACCAGAACAATGGTAGAGTCCCAGATCATCGCCATCACGAAGAGCGCGATGACCACAGCGCTCAAGGACGAGCCAAAGTTTTCCGAGCTGTTCATCAGCTATCTGCTGACCCGCAACAGCCGGATCGAGGAAGACCTTATCGATCAACTTTTCAATTCGAGCGAGCGGCGGCTTGCACGCTTGCTCCTGCTGCTGGCGAATTTCGGAAAGGAAGGTAGTCCGCAACCTATCGACACGAAAATCAGTCAGGAAACCCTGGCCGACATGATCGGCACGACGAGGTCGCGCGTGAGCTTTTTCATGAACAAGTTCCGCAAGCTCGGCTTCATCAGCTACAACGGAACAATCGAAGTCCACAATTCGCTGCTGCATGCAGTGCTGCATGAAAAGCCGCACGTGAAAGCCGAGGAGTGATTTGCATCACCGGGCCGCTGATCGCAGCCGCCTCTCAGCGATGTGCTACTTCCCCTTCGGCTGCTGTTTCTTCGCTGCCTTGCGCGCATCCGCGATCGCCAGCTTGAACTGCTCCGCGGTCAGGGCGCCGGGGACGCGGAAGGTGCCGACCACGAACGCGGGCGTGCCGCGAAAGCCGAACTCTTCCGCCTGCTCGTTGTTGCGCTTCAGCAGCCCATCAATGGCGGCCTGGTTGGCGGCGAGATCTGCCTTCGCCTTCGCGACATCGACACCGGCCTTCGTCAGGGTTTCATCGATAACAGCTTCGGTCAGGCGGCCGACCTTGGCCATCAGCGCACGGTGGGCGGCCTCATACTTGTTCTGATATTTCGCGGCCAGCACCAGCCGCGCAGCGTATCCGGACGGTTCGCCGAGGATCGGCCAGTCCTTAAACACCAGCCGCACCTTCTTGTCCTCGTTCACCACCTGATCGAGCACCGGCGAGATCTTCTTGCAGTACGGGCACTGGTAATCGAAATACTCGACGATGGTGATGTCGCCCTGCGGATTGCTCAGCACGGGATTCTCCGGGTCGCGCAGCACCGCGTCCTTGCTCAAGACATCGGAGGTGGCGCCCTGCTCCTGCGCCGACGCGATTTGCGCGGACTCGAAGGACAGCAGCATTACCGCAAGCGCGATGACAGCGAAGTTGAGCACATATCGTGCGACGAGTTTCATCAGGTTCAGCTTTCAAAAAGCCCGCTGCGCGGGACGTTACGCTTTCTTGAGGAATTCGGTGCGGAGCACCAGGCCCTTGATCTTGTCGGTGCGGCCCTCGATCTCGTCGTCGTTGTCAGTAAGGTGAATGTTCTTCACCACTGTGCCGCGCTTGAGACCGCTGGATGACCCCTTTACCTTCAGATCCTTGATGACCGTGACGGTATCGCCCTCCTTCAACTCGGTGCCGTTGCTGTCCCTGACCGCCATGATATGTCCCTTGATAGGCGCGGCTGAGGTGCAGCGCGCAGCAGCATTATCGCGGATTGTTGAGCATGTCTTCCGCGAGATTGCGGTGGGCGCGTTCGATCCGCGAACCGCCACCAGCCGCGCGGCTGGCTGCGACATCGCGATCTTTCCGGCAAGCCGCATAGGCTGGCGAACCGGGCTCACCGCTGTTTGTGCGGCAATAAGCATCGTCATCCACCGTTGCGACAGGCTGGTTACGCTCGAACTGGGCGCACCCGGCCAGCAGCACGGCTGCAAGCACAAGGAAAATTGATCCGGTGTGTTTCATACGTGGATGCCAGTTTGCCACTATTCCGTCATGCCCGGGCTAGAGACCCCTACCATCCACGTCTTTGATCACAACAACCGGCAAAAGCAAGGCGGGATCACCGGGGCAAGCCCGGTGATGACGATTGTGATTACCTCACGCTCTGAGCCCACCTGCAAAAGTTCAAAACTCCGAGGAAACCGCGTCCTCGGCCTACCCGAGCTCGAGTTCGCCATCAACCGTGAATGAGAGGGCGACGCCGCCGACTGTGAGGACCATTTTGGCAGGCAGCTTTTCGCTGCCCTTGAGACGGCCAGAAGCGACCGCATCGCGGACGGCCTTCTCGATCTCGCGTTGCGAGGTG
>Ga0233440_1000850_pt1 | contig 31142 bp, 35 predicted proteins | sample SI_123_September_5_FD_182791 | JGI IMG/M metagenome (GOLD analysis project Ga0233440, IMG submission 182791) | Seawater microbial communities from Saanich Inlet, British Columbia, Canada - SI_123_September2016_120_MG | ecosystem: Environmental > Aquatic > Marine > Inlet | place: Canada: British... | reverse complement strand
TTTCCGCTGTCTCTGCATTTGTCTCAGCTGTTGATGCGCTAGTTGCAGAGGTCGCTGCATTAGTCGCTGATGTAGATGCTGATGTTGCACTACCTGCCGCTGCTGTTGCTGAGGATGCTGCTGCTGTCGCTGAACTACCTGCTGCTACTGCATCTATAATTAATGCCCAATATGAAGTGTTGGTTAATGCTGTTCCACTAGGCGATGTTGCAGTACAAATATAAATGTTGTTCAGTTGAGCAGTAGTTGTTGATTTAACCAAATCACGAACACTATAGTCAACCGTTGTTGTTGTGGCATCAGTGCCTTTATATACCCCGATCTCTTGAGTAATATCCAGATCACCTGCTGAGTCAAAAGAGAGAAGTTTATTCGCTCTGGCGGAGGCTAACTCATCAAAAGTCAAGGAGGGATTATCTGTTACTACGAGGCTCGGTCTCACCCCACCCAACTGATTTGCGTTTTGTTGAGCAAGCATAGTTGTGCGGTCAAGGGCTTCTTCATGGCTTTCTGCAGGGAAGGCATCGTTCTCTACATAATCCGTTCCTTGTGTTAGAGCCATAACCCTGTTAAGGACTAATGACTCCCCTGAAGCTGGAGCAGTGGTTGCTGTGAGAGTTCCTGAATCCCCAGGAGCAGTAAGAGTGTAGTCTGTGTCTAAAACCCAATCAGATTTTGACCCCGTAGTGATGTCCACTACTGTCACAGAAATATCTGCTTTTGCAAGATATTTAAAAGTGACAGCGAAAGCAGTGGTGCTCCCATTACCAGAGTAACTGTCTTGAGTATTGGTACTAGATATTGTCATTAGTTCAATCCTTCAAATAAGTTCGTACCACCGCCATAAGGGATATTAGAACTCGGTGGTACAAAGTGTTCTTGCCCTGTTCTGTCTTTTAAAGAAGCTTCAGATCTCATCAGATATCCTGGATTTAACATCTCTTGTATCTGGTGGAAAAACATATAGTCCATAGCGGCTTCAGTGTAAAATAAATTCTGGTAAGGGATGAACCCTTGAACGGTTTGCCATGCTTTAAAAGCGGTCTTCTCATCCCCGTTCTTCAAGGCTGTCCATAACTCAAAGACCCCATCCACCTCCCCAAATATCGGACCAGCCATAGAGCCTAAGGCGGAGTTACCATACCGACTGTATTGCCCCAGCATATAGTCTCCGAAGAGGCTAGAAGCTCCTCCTTGGATAAACGCTCGTTTCCAAGTATCAGGTCTTTCAGGATCGGGCGGCTCTTTTCCGCTAGCTAAATCTTTTGCTGCGATAGCAACGTACCCAAACATGGTGGTCATTGCTGCTACTTCAAATAACCCTCTTACAGAACCTGAACCGTGCTTAAGCCCATCTGCTAAGCCCCGCATACCGTATTGGTCTGTAGCCACATCCATCCGACCCATAGTCTCTCTACTCCAAATTTTGTTCATAAAGCTTACAGAGAAAGATTTGAACTGCATCAAAGAACGCATAACCTCTCCAGGGAGAGTACCTGCTTGTGTGCCTGAGAGCATTTGGTATCTCTCTGCTGCCCCAGGGGTTAAGTGAGCATGATCTGTACGAGAGACATACATCACCCCAACTCTTTGCTCTAAATCGTTTCTTGCTTTTGAGATTTGGTTTTTAGTTGCCGACCCACCAAGATAAGCTTTAATCTTTGCATCTGGTATATCAAGGATTGACTCACTAGCAAACACTTTTACCCCATTGAGGTCTTCCCCTAAACCAGCAAAAAGAGATATCTCTTTCTCTCCCAGATTATGTAAAGTAAAAATTCTTTTCATCTCTGAAGGCATCTTGTCCCATCCTATTTGGATGTTATCAAACACATCTGCTCCAAAAGCCAAAGCGAACCCTGTACGGTGGGCATCTGTCCACCAGTTGTTTAAACTATATTTAAAGAAAGTTTTAATAGAGTTTGAGAAGAACCCAGGGATTCCATCTTGTATAAAGTGTCTGTTATACAATTGTCCAAGCATCCCTTCTGAGTATACCTGAAGCATCCGAGCAGCTTTTCTTTGTTCAGCATTCCCTCTCCCCCTAAACAAGTTAAGAATAGGGGAAGAGTAAGCTTTCAAGAACCCCACACCTCTGTATCTTGCTTCCGAGCCGTTAAGACCCATATCAGAGACAGAGGACAAAACCATCTTACCCAGCAGAGCCATAGTCCGTAAATCACGCATACCCCGTAAAGCCGTAGATAATATATTATTTGTCTCAGGAGCATCAATTGCACCCGAAACAGTAGAGAGCATCTTGTCTAATTTGGTACTGGCGACGAACTCTATATCTTTTTCAATTCTATGTCTCTGTTTCGGGGTCACTCCCACTGCGTCTCTCGATGCTCTTAGTTTCTTTAAAACATTCTCTTTCAACCTAAACAAAGCGATAGAGGGAGAACTACCTAAAGAGTCCATAAGAACTGTGTTGTCACTCAGAGACTTGAACCCCCTAACTACTACGGAATTAAAGTCTTCTGCCCCAAACTTCTGCATATAGTCGTACCACGAGTCTGCATCTTTAAAATGCAGCACACGATCTTTTGACATAGACTTTGCTATATTGTCTCCTGTTTTTAAAGAAGCCCTCTTCGAATGGTTAAAATGTAACCCTGTTTGTAGTGCGTCATAGATGTTTTTCAAAAAATCTTTTTTGTTATGTATGCCTTTAAAGGTCTCTTTACCCAATTTAGGCTCAATATAAGCTTTCCAATCTTCAAAAGAGACTTTCTTAAGTTTAGAGGGATCATGGGTTTGGTTAGCCACATAGTCTAGCCTATCTTCAATCCAAGCCCCTGCGTGGTTAGCCCTGTCCGTTAGGTACCTGCGAGCACTAAAGAGGACTTCTGCTATCTTCTCTGCATTCCTGTTGCCACTAGGGTTCTTTGGAGCATTCTCTGCCCCCATATGCCAAAGCTCTTTTGACACCTCACGGCTCAAGGTTCTAGAGTTAAACAATTGTAAGAGGTCTAACTCTTCTAGTTGTTGGGTAATAGAGTTCATCACTTTAATAAATTGAAACTTTTGCTTAGCATCTACAGAGTTCATTGACCCTTTCTGGACTGTTGAGTGCCCTGTCAGTAAAGAGATTAACCCTTGAATAGGGTTCTTGAACCCCCGTATCTTTGCTATATTCTCTTGCTCTCTAATTAGATCTTTAGCTTTTACTCTTAGGAGCATCTTCTTTTCAAAAGCTCTCTTCTTAGCAATCGTTGCTATGGCTTCGGCTTTGTCTTGCATAGTGCTGCCAAAACCGATGGTGTCGTCCACCTCCAAAAGCATATCTTCAATTAGCTCAATTTTTATATCCGTACCTGCAAGCTTTTGAAGCTTGAGAGCACACTCAGTATAATCACCCACAATGCACCCCCATATTTGCTAAAGTTTCAAACGCCTCAATCTCAGCACTGCTCTCTTTAACCATTACGTCCCACTCCGCTTTTGCTCCAGGGTCTTTGATCCCTTCAGCCAGAGCCTGTATCTCTTTTTCAGACTGTTGTATTCCTTGTCTCGCCTCTTTCTTGCTGGAGTTCTTTAAATGCAAAGTAGTCCTAGCAACCTCTTTTTCTACCAACCCTTGTACTTCTTGTTTAGGAGCTTCTTTGCCTAAAACCCTAGCTTTAATATGCCATTTCTTGCCTCCCTCGGTTATAGGAGACACCTCCAATACTTCAAGTTTTGTATGTCTGGGGAGAAGAATCTCTGCCTCTCTAGGAGTTAACCCTTTAACAGTCGCCCCATTCGTCCCTTTTGGAACAACAATTTCCATAAGAACATCCCCTGCCCAATCTTCAGCAACCTTTGGTTTTACCGAAGTTGACTGAAAAGCTTTGTCACTCAGAACTAGCCCTATCGACTCTTCAGGGTTAATCTTTTCCCCTGCAGGGTTTTTAAATGCCAGGTCTGCATGTACAGAACGATAAAGGGTTAAGTCTTTTTGCAATCTGGTTTTCTCAAGCAGAGTGTCCAACTCCCGTATCACTACTGCATCTTCCCCAGTTAAAGCAGAATCCGTCCTTAGTTTTTCATTTAATACTCTAGAGTATTGTTGGGAATACCGAACCAGAGCTTTTAATTGGTCGGGGGTAGCGACCTTCTCTAGCTCAACCATATGAAGGGATATAATGCTTTTAATCTCTTTAGAGGATATTTCTTTTACCCCTACCTCTTTTGTAACCTGAGTCTCCCCTGTTCTGCGTGCTCTGACAGGGTTTACCATCTTATCCTCTAAGATTTGGTTCAATGCCTCTACCAAGTCGTCTATGTGAGCTCTCTCCCCAGGATAAGCTTTTTGGTATATGTCTTTGATCTTACCGCCGCCAGCAGAGATACCTGCACCCAGTAGTGGTCCAGCCACTGCGACATTTAATAAAGAGTCAGCCATAGTGTAATCATGCTGCTCTAAGTTTTCTGCAGCATAAGCTAAGGGTTCAGTAACTGCTGAGCCAATAAACCCTGCGGCTCCTCCTTGAGCGAGTCTACGTTTTAAAGCACTCAGCCCTTGTGCCCAGACCCTAAACTGTCTGCTACCAGACAAAACAGGAACCATACTCATTGCCCAATTGGTAGGACTTACAAATTGAGGAAGCAATTGCCCTGCAAAAATTCCTACTTGTCCAGCAACAGAGTCTACAGATTGAAAAACTAAATCTCTATTGAGCCGTTCCATCTTTGCCGTAGCGATGTATTTTGCTTCCTCAACAGTCATCCCATTATGCCATTCCGCCCCAGACAAACCATAAGATTGATCAAACTCCTCTTCCTCAATCAAGTCTTCTGACTCTTTAGCTGATAAGGCAGAGTACACTCTGTGTGCTTGAGCTTCAGGCATCTGTTCTACGCCAGAAGACCAAATCTCCCCCACCAAAGTAGAGGTACCAAAATCTAAATTGTTCTCTAAATTTAGATGTTGTGCTGTATCCTTACTTAGCTCAGGGAAGGAGGGGACAGAAGGGGAAAGGGTTATCATTCGAAAAATTCTTCCCAAAAGGTAGGCTTCTCTCTTCCCTCTACTTCCCCTAAGATATGTCTTATTCCTAGAGGTTTATTAAGAGGTAAGATGTTTTCTAAAGGCAAAACAAACTTCTTTCCACCCTCTTCATATATGTAAGTGGTTAAACCATTTGCATCTTTAAAAGCATAGTTGAACCCTTTATTGTCTGGTGAGTTTTCCCAAAACCCTTTACTTACTTGGGACTCCCAGATAAATTGTTTACTACCTTCAGGTAAACTAGACCCCATAAAGGTTTGTTCGTAGCTCCCAGCGTACCCCCCTACTAACTCTCTTTTCATTAAAAAGAAAGCTCTTTCGTATTCCTCTACAGAGAGGTATTGAGGCTCCCCATTGTCCCAGAACACCCTTGGTTTTAAAGCTGTGTCTGAGCTTGATACAGGGTGCCAAGTTTTGCCTAAAGTACCATCAAAAGCTCGTTTAATTGCCCCCGTATAATCCCCATCCGTTGACATCTCTAAAGCCAAAGCGGTGTACCCTGTCTGCATGTCCTGAATCCTTGATATACTCTCGGGGTTCGTCTTGTAAAGTAGGGAGAAGTATGTGTTGAAGTCGCTCGTATTCACAGCTTGATTAAAACTTTTCTTTTCCATAGAACCCATTTTTGAGATACGGGCATTATAGTTCTTCACCCCCAACGCCATTGACCTAGCTAAAGGATTACCTGCCCCTCTTTCCCGCAAGACAACAGACATCCCCTTGGGGAGGTGTTCTGAAGCCACAGAATCTACTTCAGCAAGAATAGCGTGAGCGATTAAAGGGTCTTCCCCTTCATTGTATATAGATTGGAGATTATCCACTGCTAATAAGAACTGCTCAGGGTCATTGGAGTTCTCATCCAAGCTGTTAGCCAAAGAATCTCTTTGAGCATTGGTTAAGTATCTTAATTGGTTTTCTGGAACCCCTTTCAATCTTTGATGGGCTATTCCAAAACTTGCTTGTTGGAAGGGGGTAGTTAGGTTCTCAGGCATCTGGTTCTCTGTAAGAGAATATTGTTGAGGGTCTTCCAGATATCTTTTCTTATAGTCAGTGAAAGCCTTTACTGCTCTCTCATAAACAATTTGTTTTTCCTCAAAATCAGAAGTCAAAGACTCTGGGCGTATGCCACTTAGGGAATCCCCTCCTTCTGAAAAAGAGCTAAAGGTAAACTCCCCCACAACAGCCCCTAAAGATTTAGACGCTTTAAATTGCTCTTTCATCCCTTTTCTTTGTTCTTCTGGGATATTAGCAAGGATCCAATTTTCCTCCACGGAAGAACTCCTCCCCCCCGATTCAACAAACCGTATATATGATCTACTTTTGTCCTGTGCCTCAATAGTCTTTAACTTAATATTTTGTTTGATTTGACGAGAGGTTTTGTCTTGTAACAAGATAACTTGGTCTGCTGAAAGGTGTTCGTACAACATACCCCCTTCGGTGATCAAAGGCAGCAAACTCTCTGGGTCTCTGGAAAGCAAACCAAGAGCGGCATCATAAGCTAGTCTTTCTTTGTTTGCTCGAAGGTCTCCTTCTAAAGGGGACAAAGAATTTTCTAAAATTTGTAATGTTGAAGGGAAATCCGTGATATCTGAGGCTACTGTTTTTCCAAACCCCTCCATTAACTTATCAACTTGATCTGTTCTGTAAGTACTAATTTGCTTTGACTCAAACTGTCTTACCCTATTAGAAGCCCTAGACAATAACCCAGGTATGTTCTTCTCTAAGATTTCAAAAGTATAAGGGTTGGCAACATTTTCCGTTAAGGTAGAAAAAGATTGAGTATACTGTGTTTTAACTGTGTCAACCAAGGAGTTCTCTCCGACCATAGACAAAGTCTGTCCGTCTGAGTTGGAAGAAACAGAAGCTTGGTCTTGTGATCTAAGGTTTATCTCCTCCACTCTTTCTGACATCTGAGCGTATATCTTTGCTGCCTCTGCAACCCCGTCTTTCTTAGACTTGTCTTTTATCTGTTCTGCCTGTTCTTTTAGAACTAACCCTACCCCAGAGACAGCCCTACCTACAGATGCGGCTGAAGCCATAGATTGTGCTTGAGGGATTGGAGCAATCCCTGGAAGGTTTCGAGTTTTGAAAGTTGGTATTCTTGGCATATTAATCCTTTTTCAACCCCATCCCGCCAGCAGTTAATGAGCTAGAAATAAGGGCTGATTTCCCTTCTGCGCGTTTAGAGGCAGCACTAAACCTATGGCTCTCTGCTCTTGACTGACCACCATGGATAATACTTAAGGCATCTAACTCAATATCTTCTGCCGTTTCCGTTAGTACCTCTTCTGGAGTACCTTCTATAGTGACGCCCCCTTTCATAAAGGAAGCCATCTGCTTCCCTTTAAGCTTCTCCCCCTCCGCTCTGGCTCGCCTTGCATCCTCTTCTGCTTGCATCTGCTCCATTTTCGCTTGGCGTTCAAGGGCAGCAGCTTGGCTTTTAGCAGCATTGTTAGCCGCTACTCCTCCTGCCAAAGAACCCATCACCATCAAAGCTGTTCCTGGATCACTCATGATTACTCCATATTAGTTTTAACTTTAGGCATTAAAGACAACACCGTAAATGGTAAAGGTTGACTTTGCTCCAAATAAATCTGCCCTTCTGTCTCGTGTCCGCCTCTAAAAGGAACAGTGATGTCCCCTGTAAAAAGACCTACAGAAGAGTCCATACTGTCTGCTGAGGATCTAAAAGAGAAAACATCAGTATTCCCTTCTTGACTACCAATTGCTCCCCCTAAAGACCTTAAAAAACGAACAGTAACCCTGCTAATCCTTTTAATCTTTCCTTGTGCTGTATTCCCTGAAGGAGCAGCGAACTCTAAGTTCATAGTCTTTAGTTTAGAAGTGAAAGACAACCCCGCATGAACCTTACTATAAGACCCGTTAAGTGCGATTACCCCACCTGTTACAACCTTGTCTTCGTGTACTGTCCCATCAACCAAAACAGAGACTGTCTCTCCCTCCAAGTGGTCTAACCCAGAGACTGAAGATACAGGAGAACCCTCGTAGGACAAACCACTATCTGTGTAGAAAGAGTCTTCAATCGCACTTGTAGGGGACAACCCTGACCTAAGTACCTCTATGTATCTTTTTGTAGAGCCATCAATGGTTCTCTTTACAGATATCCAAACCTCTTCAAAAGGTATTCCTTCAGAGGACGGTATGGAGGTAAGGGACTCTATGGAGGTGTCTGTGCCTGTAAACGGGTGTTTAGCCCAAGCTAGGACTTTTTGTTCCCTTAAATAAGAAAGAGAAACTAAAGACCCGTCTTCAAGTACTGCCCAGATAATCTCATTAGGAACAGACTGTCGAGTCATATCTTTAATCCCAGACTCTGTTATATGGTCAGCCAGTAAAGTCAAATCTGTAGATACATACGAGTCTGATTCAAAAGCATAGATGAACTGTCTCAGCTTTCTGGACGCTCGTTGAACATACAGCACCGTGTCAGACAACCGTATAGAGGGTAGGAAAGCACTCCCATAGTTCGACTGCCTAACAATCTTAACATTGGTGGGGGTAAGAGCTTCATCCAAGCTTGAAGCAGAAGCAATAAACTCCCCTCCTGCTGTACCTATTACAAGAACTTTCCCAGGGTTCAACCAACGAATAGCATTCACTTGATCCGTTGCAATTGTATACTCAAGGGCGTCATCGTCTGCAGAGCCTTGAGTCATATTGGTATAGTCTCCAGACTTGGAAGCCCAAAGAGTTTGAGGCTCATTTGGGGTGGCGGCAAACCATAACCGTTGCTCATAGAAAGTAACTACTTGAGGGTAATTGCCGCTCGTCCACTCTGAAGGCTCAGACCCTGCAGGAGACCAAGCCAAGTTTGATAAAGTCCAGCTGGTATGGGAAGACCTTGTTAAAGAGGAAGGGTAGTGGTCTTTATGTGTTATATACAGTGTGTCTGCTGATTGGGTAAACTGCAAATCATCTAATTGAGCAGAAGTATAGGTGGTGGAAATTTCTACAGGAGAACCCCCACTTACCACCACCCCTAAGTCTTTATACACCCGTATATAGTTGTTCCCAAACTCCAAGACATACGCTTGGGAGACTGAGAATTCAAAATTAACCAACCGTACTGCACTTGAGTTGGTTTTCACCTCGTTGATAAAACGAGTTCCTCCCCTACGCTCGACCCCTCCCTGTGGGAACAGAACAAAGTTCTCTAATTTCTCACAAGCATTAAAATACTTTTCAAGATCAACCCTCCCATTCATCTTGGGAGACCACTCCCCACTCGTGAAATTAGATAAAATGGGTTGTTGTACAGGCACTAGTATCTAGCCTCCAACCAAGAAGTTGCTTCAATATTTTCGGGAGTTCCATCCATTGCATCCATAGATCTAGCTTCTATGAGCTTGTCTTGGTACAAAGTAAACATTTGATCTGATAGGGTTCTGTCATCAAACAAGAAGATAGCAATCTCTGAAGCAAGCCTAGCAGACAAGACCTCTCTAAACAAAGGGCTGTACTCATTAGCATCTGTTACGTCTGACACGTATCTAAGTTTTACAGAGGGTTCATTGGAAAGCACCCTCTTCCCCTCTACCCGATAGGCTATGTCTGTCCCTTCTGGGTAAAACTGAAGAGCCTTCAAGAAGTCTGAAGGTAACTGGTGTTGGTAAGAAAACCCAAAGGCAGGGGCTGTCGTAAGAGCAGAAAGCTCTACTCTTTTTATTGCAAAGTTCCAAGGATGCGCACCTAGAATTGCTTGTCTGAGGTCGACATAAACTAGGTTACAAACTCTACCTGATCGAGAGTCCTCTGTCAAGGACAGAATAGGGGACTCACCAATCTTTGATAAAGCTACATTACAAATTTGGACAGCACTTGCCATTTAATTCTCCAAGCGGGAAAGGTTAAGAACAAAGGAGGACAAACCTTAACCTTTCCCTATAGTGATTAATCAACTACATAAGTAATAGCGCACTTGATAGTGCCAGTAGCAGCTGCGCCACCCGTAGTAATCAGCACATCTGTCTCACTTGTGTTCTGATAACCGAAACCACCAATTACCCCATCGTCAGCAAGAGTCACTTGACCAGCAGTTGCAGCAGCAGTTGAGGTGATATATCGATCCCCGTCAGATGCATCGCCAACCTGAAGAGTGACACCAGTCCCTAGAGCATCGTGCATGATAGTTACACCATAAACTACTGCGCCTTTAGGCAAACGAGCCACAGTTATGTCACTTCCTGAAGCCAGAGCAGTGGCTTCATAAACATCATACCACACTCTCATACGACCGTGCACTTCAGAGGAATCTGCATTCACCTGAGGGGTAGCGGTAATGTTACTCATATTTACACTTTTAACACTTGACATAATAATTCTCCTTATTCAGCGCAAGCTATTTCGACGACCTTTTCCTCTTCCATTCGCGTAGCGCCAATGGTTTGAGAGTAAAAGACCTGGGTTGAGTAGTTCTTGGTAGGCATCTCAGAAATCTTAGATGTTGCATCCTTACCTGTCGCTAAAAGAATACCATCTTGAACCCAGCAGATAACCTGACGATCACCGTTTGAGTCAGTACCAAGACGCTCAGTACGGACAAAGTTAAACCCTAAGAAAGAGTTAATCTGTCCTTGTGCAAGGGCTTTTACAGTATTATAGTCTGAATCTTTAATCTCAGTGGTGTTGAGAAGATCAGTAACCTGTTTAGCTGTAACAGCGATATTGCGTTGCATATCTGGGTCTGCTTCATTGCTGTCAAGAATCTCTTTAGCAGAGAGTAATTTAGCTAGGGTCAAACCAGCAGTAGCAACGGCAATCTTCTGTCCTGAAGGTAAAGCAGTACTAGTAGAACCACTCTCTCCTGTAGAAGCTGAACCAGTTGCAGCAGTGATAATAGCATCATCTTTAGCTCGTCCCATTGCAAAAGCAGCAGAAGCAGCATAAGAAGAAGTAGGGTCGATCAACATACGAACCTTATCTTCGTTGTCAATAAGATCAGCCCAATCATAGTCCACCAAAGAAACGCGTCTGCGTGAATGGGGTGTATCCATGCGTGGGGTGTCTGAATGACGAGAAGTACGCACACGCGCAGCAACCGTTCCAATTTGTTCAAAGAAGGCATTCTTACCTGTTACGCTTTCGTTGCGGACAAGTCCACTCAAGCGAGACCCTTTCTGCTGACTTAGCAGTTGGATATTGGCAGAATACTGTTCGACAAAAGCCGTAGTAATTTGTACACTCATTGTTGTAGCTCCAATATAATAAAATTAAAAGTTAAATCTTGTTTTGAGTTACCCATTACTGGACTCGGTATGTAATCTAGAAAATAAACCCTGTACCTGTTTCACCACTGTTGAGTGGCTCGGGTCTGTATTGTTTAAGTACGCAGGACGAGCCATAAGATCGTTTATCTGCATTTGCATCTGGTCAGGGCTAAGAGCACCATTGCCCTTGTCCCCCTCCAGACTTGTCTCTCCACCTGTTTTCTGAGCGAGGTTGTAAAGGAATTTAGTCATAGTGATATCATTATCGAGCCCTTTTTGACTCAGCATATCTGTAAACTCTTCCCCTCCAAACTCGTCAGCAACTCGGTTAGCAAGTGTGAGGTTAGCATTAAACTTCTCCCCCCACGCTTGTTTCAAAGCAAGCTCTGCATCTACAAACTGCGTTTCCTGATCAGCCAATTTGTTTTGCTCACCTGATTTAAAAGCGTCCCAATACCAATCTTGTATCTCTTGATATTGTTTTTGATTCAGCCCCACGCTATGCGCTTTCTCGCTGAATGCATCCATCAATTCTTTACCTGACTCTTGTGGGAGATCATAAACATACCCTGAGGACTCTTCTGGTCTTCCCAAACGAGAGTATACTTCTGTCCATTCAGATTCTGATTCAGGCATTACCATCTTATCTTTGCCAATCATCTGCTCAGCATTTACATAAGACTTCGCAAGTCCGTCTATTGTTGTAAACTTCTGTAAACTCTCATTATCTCGAAGATCCTCTGGTAGTGAGTCTCTCCAATTTTCTGAAGAGGTTGCCTCTTCTTGTGGTACTTCATTGTCCATATTAAACTCCTTTGTTTAATTCCATATTTTACTAAAATCTTTATCAGTTAAGCCTAAACGCTGTAAGATAAATACTGCAACATCACGCCTTCCGTTTTTCAACAAAGCCACATTGGGGTCTGTCTCATCAGAGGGTTCAAAGAAATGACAAAAGGTTAGAATGTCCTCTAATACTTTCCCATCCCCTTTTAAAGCTTTGTTGTATGCAATTTTTAAATCACTAGCCACCTTGTACTCCTTGAATTTGAGCAAGGTTAAGAGCCGCTTCAGACCCTGTTTTTGCGATCTCAGCCCCTTGAGCCATTTCCTGCATTTGCTGAGCCTGTTGCTTCTCTGCCTCAACTGCCTCCTCTGTTTTGAGAAAAGATGGACGGAGACCGAACATCTCAGACACACCCTTCAAAACTTCCTCACTATCAAATCTTGACATAATTTGAGGATCAATAGAAGCAAAAGGGGTCATAATCTCTAGTACCCTTTGCAAAGATAGAGCTTCTAACTGTTGTTGTGCTCTTGCAATTGGGGAAGTATAGCTAACTTTAAAATCTGACCCTTGCAATCCTTCTGGGGTTGGGGGGAACTTTCCTTGTGTCAATAAGATTTTGAAAGTACGATCTATAACTACTTCCAAAGCTTCTGATTGGATACGTCCAGCAACTGGCCCGAGTAACCTCATAGAGTCCTCAGTGCGTTGCATAATCTCTGTAGCAGTAACTCTTTCTGCTTTATTAGGCAAAGAGAGTTGGTCAACAAAGAACATTAATCTAATTGCTTCCTGAGCTTGTTGTACCATCTCAAGACCAATAGGGATGTTGGCTTGGGTGTTCAGGGCTTCAATCTTATCAGCACCTGGACGGAAATAGTTAATCCCGCCTGGGACTGTCCGTACAGGGTTTAAGTACCCGTCATCAGGGGCTAGTAAAGGAGGATCAACAACCTTCTGAGCAGCCTTAATAAGTGTCTTCTGCATCTCATTCAACATTTTAACCGTTGGTAGAGCAGTGATACCTGGGGAACGACCGTATGTCTCGCCAGCTGCTTTATAGAACCTAGGGACAGCGTACGGGAAAGAGTCAAAGAAACCTTCTCTCAAAACTTGCTTAGTCTCTATCTCCACATATACAGAAGACCATCTGCCCTCTTTGGGCTCTACAGCGTGGATAATATGTATGTCTAAATCATATTTTTCATCTTGATAAAGCTTCTGGATTTTTTTAGAGACATTATCAAGACCGAACTTATCAACTAAGTTGCGCACTTTAAAAGTTGGGAACCTATATAAAGTATCCACTATCCCGTCTTGGCTCTCTGCAATATAAGCTTCAGAAAGAGGGATCGATTTGTATAAGACCCCATCAAGGTCTGCTGTCTCCCCTATAAACAAAACTCCTGTACCAAAAGTTACAAATTCAAGGTACATCTCGTGAGCATGAGTAGAGAAAGCAGATACAGAGTTTCGCAACTCTTTATACATAGTCTTTTCTACTTCTTGCAACCAAGAAGAGAACCTGCGAGTTCTATTCATATTGGAGTCTTCAAACTCTAATTTGAACCATTCACTTGCTGGGTTGGTAAGTCTACCGTGTAGACCTGAAGCGAGCATCTCCGCAGAGTGAATAGCTGTAGAGTCGTAGGTCTTAAGACCTTTCTTTTGACCCACAGTTAAATCTCCCAAGAAATCAGGGTGGTTCGGAAAGACTAACTCTGCCACTTCTTGGAAGTGCCCATCCCAAACCCCTCTGTCTGCTTTAAGAGATTCTCCTCTACGAATTATGCTCTGAGCTGTCATCCTAACAGTTTCTTCTTCTCTACATCTGCTGCACCCAACAACCCTTGACCACCAGTGTGGATGGTGCTTTTCCTACCTTTCTTCGCTAATAAACGCTTACGCTCTTTGTCAGCCGCTACTTTAACTTCTGCGTCGCTCTTTGAAGGAGGAGCTATTGGTGCTGGTGGTGTTGGTGGTGTTGGTGAACTAAATAATCCGCCCATAATCTTTATACCTCTTTGCGTAAAAAGTGCCCATAGGATGTGTACCCGAGCCTGTTATAAAATTTTGCTACCTTATCAGGGTTTGTCCCTGAAGACACCCCCAATTGGATTTCTTCTGCCCCCACAATTCTAGCCCATCTTTCATAATCCTTAATCAGTTTCATTGCTATCCTACCGTTCCTTTTTTCTGGAACCACATAAACAATCAAATCAATTGCTGCGCTGGCATTGCAGAAAGGAATCCTATTAAGAAACCCGAACATCATACCAACCAGTTTTCCCTCTTCTCTAGCAATGTCTGAAAAGAACAACCCCTTTTCGGACAATACTCTCTTCGCCATTTCAGCACAATAGTTTTTATCATACTCCCACCTATTGTATCTTGACTCTTGGTGCATCCGTGCCCCCAATTCAATCACCTCAGGGACATCTTTTTCCAACATCTCCGTATATATGATCATATTGGGTCATACTCCATCCCAACTGAAGAAAGCATTTGTCTATTCCCAAACTCTTTCCCCCGTATGATATCGTGTCCATAACCTAAACCCACACATAAATACTGTAATGCCTCTGCCACATGAGAATACATATTTTTATCTGGCTTCTCAGCGTACCGTTCGGAACCTGAAGCATTGATCCGTCTATATTTGTACCCACCTGCTAGGGCTTTTCTTAGCATCCTACACTTAGGACTAACCACCAGCATTGGTCTACCTGACATAGTTAGGGTGGTTAACAACTTCGCTACCCCTTCTCTTCTCAATTGAAAATCGTTTGTCGGAGCTGGTATGAGAGGGACTCCTGCTGCTCTAAGCACCAAGAAGGGTGTTCTCTCATCCACCTGAGACCTCTGATCCCCAGCTGGGTCTCCCCAACCATCCATTGGGAGACTATCATAGTTTGAAGATATAAGGTTTTTAACCCTTTCGCCAAACCTTATAGCCCCCATATCTTCTGTTACCACTTCATCTAAGCATTGAACTTGACCGTCTGGTGCAATCTGTGCTACCACAGCTGCTGGGGTTAACCCAAAATCCACCCCAATTTTTATTACCTTAGTCCCTTCACTTAAACCTAGATCATGAACACAATGGAGCTGATCATTATACTCTGGGAATATCACCTTGCCATCTTGGATAAACCCGTAGTTGCCGTGTACATATACATTAATCCATTCTGGATCTTTCCCCGACCTCATCTTGCTATAATACTGCTTAGGCAAGTTCTCTAAATTCTCAGCCTCTGGGCTGGTGCCTGAAGGTTGCCTGAAGAGCCTATAGTTATTAGGTTGAGTCTCCTCAAATAATCTATACCACCAATGGTCTTCGTCAGGTGGGTTGGTGTCCATAATGACCCCGTACCAGGTTGCCCCACCGTCTCGCTTGCTAGGATACCGTCCTAAACGACCAATTAGCATATCTAAGATCTCTTTAGGAATCTCTCTTGCTTCATTGACCCAAGCACCTGTTACTTCCAAGGAAAGTAGTTTCTTTACATCTGAAGGTTTGTCTAGTGCCCTAAACAATACCTCTAGGTGTAACTTAGTCCCGTCTTCTAACTTCCCAGTCAAAGTCCACTTAGCATCTATTTGTCTGAATTCCCCAAGGTCTTTCGGAAACCAGTCAAAGAAAGTAGCCATAGTCGTATCTGTTAACTCTCGGTAAGTGTTACGAATAATCACCCACCTAGTTTTCCGTATACCAAGTACATTTGGTTTTTGCATATGCGCTTTCGCCAGCACTTCCATACAACACGCCACAGACTTCCCACTTCCAATCGGACCCATTAATGCCCGAACAAATGTCTCATCTTTGTGGAAATTGATCATGGTTTTAGAAGGAATATACTCAGCCATATTCTTGTCCTCTGGTCTTCCTTAACCTGAATCAATTTTCAGAACCCAATTATTTCAAATTTTTTAAAATAATTCAAATTAATTATTCGGAAAATAATTTTATTCCTTCTTAAAAAGGGGGTATCTTGTCAAACACCTGGATCACAAACTTTAACCACACCTCTTCAGAAACCTCCACAAACCCCTCATCTCTTATCCCCAGTAATTCAGAAGGCAACAGGAATCGCCAAGGTTGTTTATTCGCTCGGTAGGCAACCGTTGGTACTTCTCCCTCGTTAGTCGCCGCTTTAACCTGCCTCCACCATTTCCGTTGTTCGATCTTCTGGCACCTCTTGACCTCAATCTGAAACGGCTCGCACCCAACTACATCCGCCCCACCTTCCCGAGTCTGAAGCAAATTTCGTTTCAGTTCGCCATTGGGGAAGAAGGGGTTAAACCTGTGGCAAAACTCCAGCTCTCCTGCTTTTCCTTTTTCTCTTACATTTATCATATCTTTCTCCGTTGTGAAGCTCTATTTTCTTAAATTTTTTTACAGAACTCAAATTATTTATTCGATTACTTCTCCGTAGAGTGTACAAAAGCACTCTGGGTAGCCTCAGCGGCTGTCTGGGCGTGTTTTGGCAGAAACTTAGAGCGAGGCATAGCTAAAAATTGCAGCCCGCAGGGGGCGTTTTTGGGCGTTTAGAAGGTGTCAGTGTTTAGTAGTCTCTGACCCGAATAGTCAGAGGTTGAAAAACTGGTAGAATTGCACACAGAACACGAAGTATCTGGCGCGGGTTTGCCGCCCCCCTCCCCCCTTGACTTTTGGGGCGTTTCGTGGTAAAATAGCTTCAGGTGGTACAACCGTACCACCAGTACACCTATATAGGAGTTATACGCTATGAAGACAATAAATGAGATGGTATTATCGGGAGCTACACGGGATGAAGTGATCATAACCTTAGTCACTGAACAGGGGTACAGCCTGAACAAAGCGACCAAGGCATACGGACACTACGCTAAAGAGCACGGGCTAACCTCATCCGTAGTAAGTCATAAAGGAGAGGCATTAGAATACCTTAATGGGGCGTACCCTGATGGGGTTGATTGGGATGCTATGGCGGTCAAGGCAGAGGTAGTTATTCTCTCTGAGAAGTACGGGGTAGCAGAGAGTACCGCTAGGGACTACTGCAAGGCGTTCAGCAAGGAGATAGGGGTAGACCACCCAATGGTAGACCCTAGAGCTAGGGTATTTGATTGGTTCCTAGAGCACGACGGGGCAGCAGAAAAGGAGGAGTTTATCCTGTATGCTACAGAGGAGCTAGGGCGTAGCAAGAGTAACGCTAATGAGTACTGGAAAGGATATGAGCTACACCTGTACCTATCCTAACCAACCAACCACTATGAGGCAGAGGGTAGCAATACCCTCTGTAGTGCTATGTTCAAAGAAGTTATCCTTACCGTAGGAACGGCTCTCCTGTCTGTGGGAGGCATATACGCCGTACTACTACTGTTATTTACAGCGTAATAGCTACCAGTACCACCCCTTTAAGTGACCGTAGGTCGTTCTGAAGCGGTGGTATTTTTATGCGCACGCCCTACGCTCAATCGTTTTTAACCGTGTATGTGTGCGTACGCCTCCTAGTAACCTCAAGCAGTCACCCCTATATGCTCTAGGTATCCACTTTCGAAAATCACGAAAATACGAGGGGAAAGTAAAAAAAGTAAAAAAAGCCTAATAAACAAAAGGTTTTTTTTTTACTTTCCCTCTTTCCCATTTTTCCCTTTAGCGAGGGGGTCGCGTGCACGCAGGGTCTAGGGGGAAAGCGGGAAAAAGGGAAAGTTGTGCGCAAGTCTATGTTTTTGAAAAGGAAAAAACTTTCCCGTGCAAAAACATCAACTTATAAGGTGGTGGGCTATGATACATACGGAAATAGCTTTTACCTACGACCCCTTGCCTACGAGGTTTATCATTAAACGGTCAGTAAGCATCTCATCCTTAATCAGCTCTTTCTCCCCATATAACTCATTAATTACAGCAGCAGCGGCGAGTTTGTCCTTAGTACTGCCTACGGGAGCATCCATTATACCCATTATGGTATCTACGGCACATCCGAGGACATCTTTGGAGGTTAATTCAAATACGGATTTAAGGGCGAGGTATTCAGGGGCGTTCGGAGGGAGTTTGTTAAGGTTAATCTGGTGGCTGGGTTTGACCCAGACATTAAGAGCTGCGATACAGGTCTCAATATCCAGACCGACCACAGCCATTTTCTGATACTCAGCGAGGGCGTCGTTTACATCGATGGGTTTCTCCATACGAACAGAGATGTGATCTTTAAGTAGTTTACGGGCGAGTAGGGTTGGTAATTTCATTTTAAATATCCTTTAAGTTAAGTATTAATCTTCCAATGTTGGCGTCTGCCGTGTGTGACTGGTATAAGTAGGTTTATGTCCTCAGCATAGCTAGTGACGGATTTCATAGCACGGTCTCTGTCTCCGTAGGTACGGTTAATGAGTGCATCCATAGGTTTGAACTTACTACGGTCGAGTACCTTAGTGATCCAAGCTCGAGATATGATCTTCTTGTTATAATTAATGGCGATTCGTTCGTCATTACTGTTAGTGCCGAACTCTAGAGCACGGGAGGTGAGTCTGTCTATACAACGGGTAAGAGGGTCTGCCATTGACCCAGAACGGGTTTGAGAGACTAGAGAACGGTTCAGTTCAGTGTGGTAATCTAGAGCGAATTGGAAGTGCTCTAGGGTTATCTCGGGCGGAGACCCATCGAGTGTGGATTCCTCTATATGCTTCAGGGCTAGGTCAGCGATTGCTTGCACGAGCATAGTAACCAGGATCTTCTCGGGAACTCGGGAGAGCATCGCTTGTTTAACATAATCCTCGTTCTTAGCAGCGATGTTCTGCTCCTTGTTGTTCCCCTGACACATTGAATGGAAGACGGCTCTAACTGGCTCGCCCATTATTGCCTCCGTGAAACGGTCTGGGTTAGAGGGTTCGTCTCCATTGGTGCTTCCTTGGTTCTCAAAGGTGCGAGCGAGGAGAGAAACGAGATTCACGATGTTATCAGGTATATCTCCCTCACAGAGGAAGTTCTCTTCAGGCTTGTGGGGGTCTACGAAGATTAACTCCTCTCGACCTATATCACCCGAACGGAAAGCATCTGCATTGCTAAGTACCTCTACATACTGTGCAGGGACAGACTCAGAGAGGAATACAGGCACAGCCCCATATACGGTTTTAAGAGCATCATTAACTTTCCTGTTCTCAGTAGTCCTAGCAGAAAGGAGTTTGGCGTTAATGGCTGACTTCCTAGAACTAGAGATGGCATTAAGGATGTACGCTCGGGTCTCTGAGGTGGTTCCAGCAGTAGATTTACCCATTAGTCCAGCTTCAGACATTATATATGAACGGACACGGTGCTCGATTAGCTCAAGGTGGATGTTGTTAACTGCGTAGCTGTTGTTCCCGTTGAACAGGTATGGATTCAGTTTTACATCTTGCACGGCTATACGGCGGACTAGCTCATTATAGTATTTATCTACAATTGATTTTCCTCGCCCCGTATCAGCAAGGATAGTACGCTTACGGGTACAAGTCTTATTGGAGATGTGGTACAGACCGCCACCGAACACAGACACTACATGCTGGGAAACAGCGAGAGCCATCTCATAAGAAGGGTAGGGCATATATTCCATTATGTTCTCAGTGATCAGTTTAAGAGCCCCACCCACTTGGGGGAGAGTGGTATAAACCATAGAACTCACTGTTCCCCCGTCAAACTTAGGAGCCTGTTCCATCTCCACCTTCTCATATGCTGAATCAACGGCTTGGCGCATATTGCTTATTCGCTCCATTGCCCTGCCTTTGTTAACTCCCCCCGAACGGATAGCGTCCTCGACATACCCATTAAGAGTAGAGAGGGCATCCTCTTTTGGCATACCAGAGTTAGCCCAGTGCATAGCTAGGCGGATTCGAGACTCGTGGAGGGCATCTCCAGACAATATGGCATTGATAGCCTCCATAACGGAAAACTTGGGTTTGGTAAGTTTGGTAGTGTCAGGTTCTGCTCTTGGTTTTGGGGGGAAGTGCTTCTCTATAATGTCCCAAGAGTACTGGGTGTTAGAGAAAGATATAATCTTTACCTCTGGGGAACCGTCATACTTGGTGTTGTTAAACCCAGGAACTCGGAGTACTTGGGTCAATAGAGTTCCAGCAGGGTCTCCATTGTACTTGTCAGCCATACTTGTAATGACAGCCTCCCATTTGTCTGGGTCAGTAGTCTCTGTTAGCCAATAGTAATGGTACTTCCCTGGACTAGATTGGACGACGATGCTCGGCGGTATTGGGAAGTCCTTTGGGTCGGTTATCCCGTGTTTCTCCCCATCGTCTTCTACCCAAACGGCTCTGGCTTTTCTAAACTTCTCCTTCGTGCGTTTAGTCCCGACTGCCATCTCGTGAACGGTAAAGAAGATACCAGAGGAAGCGTTCAATCTAATCAATGCCTCCTTGCGTTTGTCATACGCACCATATACGGCTTCAGTCTTTCCATCCAGAGAAATAGCTGTGAACTGATGTTTGTCACCAAAGGCATCTAAGAAAGATTGCGTTTGTTCCATAGCTTCTCCTTGTTTTAGTGTAGGCTTCAAAATTAATAAGCAGGACACTTTGTTGAAGCCAAATTAAAACAAAGCACCCTGCTGTCCTGTCTGAGACTAGCTAAGTCTAAGAGTTGATTTGGACAGGAAAAGTATAGCAAATTTTTAGGATTAAATCAAATTCTTTGTTTTGTCAAAACTATCCGATATGTTAATTTGACATCTCAAATTTTTTGTGGTAAAATTGCCCCTGAAATGAGACACAACCGACTTAGTAATTAAACTAAAGGTTAATCCCTCGTTCAGGAGCAAGTGAAATGTATAGTATAATCCCCCACCCTCGACCAGAGTTCCAAAATAAGTACACTGTGAAAGTGCGTACCGAGAAAGGTATAGCATTCTTTTATGGTGCTGTCAGGAGCTTTAGGCTTGAGGAGAAAGCAAAGCCCCTTTACTGTAAGAGCGTGTTTGACACGGTTATGCAAGCTAGGGCGTTCATAAATGATTTAATGGAAGCAAGGAGTAAAGTGTATGATCTTACATAGCCAGTGGTTGGTTGCCTCAGAGGCATTAAGGCAAGCAAAAGAAGAGGAGTTGAGGGTTAGGAACCTGATATGTGAAGAGATATTAGGGGATAAAGTTGAAGGGTCAGTTACTAAGAGAGAGAATGGTCTCAAGGTAACAGCTACAGCAAAAGTAACTCGCTCTCTTGATAGATTGGTATTGGGAGTCCTCTGGGAAGATATTACTGATGAGGAAAGAGAGTGTATTGATTATAAACCCACTCTTCGACTAGCCCTGTATAAGAAGATAGAGGCTGAAGGTGGCAAACTAATGGAGGCGGTAACAGTTAAACCTGCCCAAGCCTCCCTAAAAATAAAAGAGGAGAACCTATGAAACGCAAAGCACCAACTATGAAGCTTAATATAATTGTTGAGAACCCCCACCCAGATCACCCTCACCTTGTATGGTGGTACACCAACGGAGATTTTCAAGGTTGGGCAGAGACAGAGGCATTAGCTACTAAACGAATGACACAATATAAGGAGAGACAGAAATGAAGATATCATCAACTAAATCAGTACACAAAGATGGGGTAAAGTTCTTAATGTATGGATCCTCTGGGGTGGGAAAGACTACCCTGATCTCTACAGCAAAAGACCCGTTCATTATCAGTAGTGAGTCTGGTCTGCTTTCATTGGCAGAATTAGATATACCATACGGAGAAGTTAAAACTGAAGCAGACTTAGCAGAAGCATTTAAATACGCTGTAGGGTCTGACCACGAAACTATCTGTCTTGATAGCCTCTCTGACATTGCTGAATCAATCTTGAGTGAATACAAAGATAAGTTCACTGACGGTAGACAAGCGTATGGGAAACTTAACGACATTATGGGTAAATACATCCGTAAATTTAGAGACATTAAAGGTAAGCATGTATATTTCACAGCTAAAGAGGCTAAAGCAGAAATAAATGGAGTGGCTATTGCTCAACCGAGTATGCCAGGGGCTTCTTTAACCACGAACTTACCCTACTATTTTGACTGTGTGCTTCGCCTTGAAGCAAATAAGAAAGGCGAGCGCATAGTTCACACCGCATCCACCTTTACTCAGGTCTGTAAAGACCGAAGTAATAAATTGGATAAAACCGAAAGCCCTGATTTGGGGCATATTATTAGTAAAATCATAGGAGATAAATGATTATGGCACAATTAAACTTTAACGCTAACGAAGTAGAGAGCAGTGACTTTGAACCAATCCCAGCAGGGGATTACACTTGTCAGATCGTTCAATCAGAGATGAAGGAGACCAAAGCAGGGACAGGTCAGTATCTGGAGTTGCGTATCCAAGTGCTGGATGAGCCTTACACTGGGCGACTTGTCTTTGAACGGCTGAACCTCATTAACCCTAACGATACGGCGGTTAAAATCGCTAATCGCACACTTGCTGATATTTGTACAGCAGTAGGGGTTATGGAACCTGAAGACAGTGAAGAGCTTCACGGTATTGAGTTCACAGCCTCCGTCAAGGTTGAAGAGGCTAGAGGGGATTTCCCCCCATCTAACTCTGTTAAGAAGTATAAAGCGTAGGTGTAACACCTGAGCAAGTGGGTAAAAGGCTCACCTAAATAACTAACAGGAGAATTATTATGGTACAAATTACAAAAGTGTCCCCCTTTACAGGTAAGAGACACACTATGAGTTTTAAAATGGATAAAGGCGTCCACGAGCAGTCCAATGTCTAGTTTACCAAAGAGAACTACATTAGACAAAATTAATATCCTGACCACAGTGGGGTATCCTAGACCCCACTTGGGAGGGTCTTTAATTGCCCACCCCTGCGAGAGGTATTTAGTTTACTCTTTCCGTTGGGCTTATATGTCAAAGATAGAGTCCAAATTAAATCGGATATTCCGTTTGGGAGATGCCATAGAAGACATCATCATTAAGGATTTGAAGAGGGCAGGTATTACCCATGGAGGTAGCCAAACTCGTGTTAGTGGGTACAGAGGACACGCGGGAGGATCAGTGGATGGTATAGTTGAGGAAGTTCCTGAGTACCCAGATGAAACCTTGCTCTTCGAAGCCAAGAGTATGAATCACAACAACTTCCTAGATGTTAAAAGGAAAGGTGTTAAAGTGTCAAAGCCTATATACTACGGTCAGATGCAGATTTATATGGGTAAACTTGATCTAGATAAGGCAATGTTCGTTTCCTTAGATAAGAACACAAGTGATCTATATATCGAGTTTGTACACTTCGATGAATACGAGTACGAACATCTGATAGATAGAGAGGAGGATATCATTGAAGCAAAACACATCAATGAATTCCCTAGGATAAGCAACAACCCCTCTTGGTTTAACTGTAAGTTCTGTGATGCTAAAGAGGTGTGCCATTCGGGGATCACCCCTGAGAAAAATTGTCGCACTTGTGACCACGCAGAGCTGTGTGATGAGGGTGTGTGGTATTGTAGAGTACACAAAGAGGATCAGTCTGTAGAAGACCAAGAACACGGCTGTGAAATGTGGAATTTGTCAGAGGTATTTTCTTGAAAAATAGGTGGTATCAAGACGCTGCCATAGAAGCTATGCTTCGTACTACGGATAACTCTGTGGTAGTGTTGCCAACAGGGGCAGGAAAGACTAGAACTATGCGTGGTTTCGTTGAACAATGTTCAGGGGAGGTTCTTGTTCTGTCTCATATAAAAGAAATATTAGAGCAGAATTTTTCTTCTTTGGTCTCTTTAGGAGATGTGGGTTTGTACTCTGCTGGTTTGGGAGTAAAATCTATTAATAGAATAACCATTGCTGGTATCCAATCCGTGTATAAGAAGCCTGAGGTGTTTAAAGGGGTGTCTGTAGTCTTAATTGATGAGTGTCATATGGTATCAGAGGAAGGGATGTATGCCTCCTTCTTAAAAGCTATAGGGGCACGGTACATTGGGCTTACAGCGACCCCGTTCAGGTTAAAGCAAGGGTATATCTATAAAGAGGGAATCTTTGACTCGGTGTGTTTTGAAGCACCCATAGAACGGCTCCAGAAAGAGGGCTACCTGTGCGATATCCGTTTGGAAGGGTCACTAGATGAGTTTGACACACAAGACCTACGGACAGTTGGTGGTGATTTTAATATGTCTGATGCCTCTTTAAAGTTTGACAGGGATGCAGTCACTGAAAAGATAATTGAAAGCCTCACCAGATACAAGGAGAGGTATAAGCATTGGTTGGTCTTTTGTATTGACATTAAGCACGCAGAGAATGTAGCTGCTTCTTTAAACAAAATGGGGGTTCTCTCTGAGGCAGTACATAGTCAGTCTTCTAGAGACAAAGCAATCCTTGATTTTAAAGAGGGCAAGATACAGGCTCTTACGAATGTGAACATACTAACGGTTGGGTTTGACTACCCAGAGATAGACTTAATAATTGTGTTACGCCCCACCAAATCCCCAACCCTACATATTCAAGCCATAGGGAGGGGTCTCCGTGTTGCTCCCGACAAAGACCATTGCCTTGTTAAAGACTTTGCAGGGAACACAGGTAGGCTTGGTACTATTGACTCCCCCCAACTAGACTCTCTAGGGAAAGTTAAGAAAGGTAAGGGCGGGGTTAACCCCTTTATGAAGACCTGCCCAGACTGCGAGGCTCTAGTTCATCCTTCCGTTCGTGTGTGTCCTTGTGGGCATAAGTTCAAGTTCAGACACAACCTTAAACTCCAGTCGCACAAAGCCCCTAAAAAGAAATGGTATAAAGTGTCTTCTATATACTACACCCTACACCGTAAAGTGGGAAAACCAGACAGTGTAAAAGTTTCTTATATGTGTGGTACTAGGGTGTTCAATGAGTGGGTGTTAGTTGAGCATCTGGGGTACGCTGGTTTTAAATCTAGGTACTGGGTATCTAAGCGATGGATAGGAGACACCCCTATCCCTGACAGAGCAGAGGAGTTAATAAGGAAATCAAATGCTTTACGAAAGCCAAGTATGATTGAGGTAGAAGAAGGTGGGAAGTATCCTAAAATTCTTCAGTCGAAAAATTAATTTGACTTCTGTGGAGTTTTGTGGTAAAATTTTGTGCGTGTTCAGAGAGAACACATTTTTAATTCATTAACCAAAGGAGACATATTATGTCAACAATTGAAAACGCTAAAGAGATCTTTGATGCAGGTATTGATAATGGGGATAGTCGTGATTCGATTATCGTTGCTATGGTACAGGGAGGGTGTTCACTGAACTCTTCTCAGAATTGGTATAAAGCAATGGCTGCTGAAGCAGGTATCTCCCACGCTAAAGTTGGTCACAAGGCTGAAGCAATGGTTTATATTACAGAGGCTGATGTAGACTTGCTTGATGATGAGGTTCGCAACAACCTAAAGAACGATCTTCGTGAGGAGTTTGGAGTTGCTGCTTCTACAGCTAACGACTATGTCAAAGCGTGGGCTAAAGAGAATGGGGTAGAGCTTCCAACTGCTTCATTCGGTTCTAACCCAGAGGAGCAAGCTAAAATCTTTGATTGGATTGTAGCCAACCCTAGCTGTGAAAAACCTGAGTTCCGTGACTTTATGACTGCTGAAATGGGTCGTAGTTCTGGCTCTATAGATGAGACTTATCGAGGCATTCTCCTTGCCCGTAAGCTAAGTAATGCTGGTGTAAGCTTCGCTTAGACCGTAATAGCAGGCTGATCCTGAGTATGATATAAACTGCTCACCTAATTCTTATACACCCCAACCCCCCGAGAAAATAACTATGACCCATCCCAAGCCCAAAGTGCCAATATTATTTACAGACACAGAAACCTTTTCTACCACCGACATAAAGAAAGCTGGGGCTGTTAGGTATACAGAGGAAGCAGAGATGATCCTAGCAGGGTTCAAACTAGGGGAACAGTACTCTGTGTGGGATTACAACGATAACACCTCCCTCCCCTCTTTCGCCCTAGAACATATACATAACGGAGGCATTGTCTGTGCTCACAACGCCTTGTTTGATTACTGTGTTTTAAAGGAGCACATACCCGAGCTTTCTATTACCCAGATGATAGATACACAAGCTATGTGTGCCGCCCACGCTTTACCTCTCTCCTTAGAAAAAGCAGGTGAGGTTCTTAGTTTACACCCAGATAAACAGAAGCTTAAAGATGGCAAGCGGTTAGTCCGAAAGTTCTGTATCCCTCGTAAGCCTTCTAAGTATGACCCCAGCACTCGTGTCTGTAAGGCAGACGCTCCTGAAGATTGGGAGAAATTTAAGGGAGAATACCTCCGATTAGATGTTGAAGCTATGGAGGAGGTATACCGCCTACTCCCTCCTCTTACCGATAAAGAGCAGCAGGTTTGGGTTGACACACAGAAGGTTAACTTGTTGGGTGTCCCTATTGATATGGAGACCGTCAACTTGATTATTGAGAAGCTTGATGCTCTAATTGATGAAGAGTCAAGTAAATTTATCAGAGTCACAGGTCTGTACCCTACCCAGAGAGACCGTATATTGGAATGGGTCGCAAAGCAAGGGGTGCTTTTGCCCAACCTACAAGCAGCAACGGTAAAAGAGCTATTAGACAACCCAGACGCTAACCCCTTAGTGAAGCAAGCTCTGGCGATCAGGGCTGATGTGTCCCATATGTCCTTCAAGAAGTACCCTGCTATGGCTACTACGGTCTGTCAAGATGGCACAGTGAAGGGAACCTTGATGTATCATATAGCAGGTACAGGAAGGTTTGGTGGTCGTTTAATACAGACTCAAAACTTAACCAAAGGGAATATCGATGCAGAACAAGCAGTTGAAGAGATTAAAGCAGGGAAGTTCAGTATAGAGTTGGTCAAGTCCGCCGTAAGAGGGATGATCCACCACCCAGAAGGGTTAACTATTGTGGACTACTCTGGGATTGAAGCTAGGGTGGTTCAATTTGTGGCTCAAGACGAAGAAGCTTTAGAAGTCTTCCGTCAGGGATTAGACCCTTATAAATGGATGGCACAGAGGATATACGGGGTAGAGTATGGAGAGGTTACAAGTAAGCAAAGGTTCACAGGTAAGCAAGCTATCTTGGGTCTGGGGTATCAGATGTCTGCTAAGAAGTTTGTCTCCATGGTTGAGTCCTATGGGGAGGAAATTTCTTCTAGGGAAGCCACCCTTGCAGTAAAGACCTACCGTAGTACCCATAGGAAGCTCACAGGTTTTTGGGTATCAATTAATCGGGGGGCAGTTATGGCTCTCCAAAGACCAAACAAGCTGATTAAAGTGAATAAGTATGTCTCTTTTCTTTTAGAGGGAAGGTTTTTGTATATGGTTCTCCCTTCTGGAAGAAGATTAGCATACTACCAACCGAAACTCGAGTCCTCTAGTTGGGGAGACCAGACCTTCTCTTACCTGAGCATGAATGAGAAACACCAATATGTCCGTACACACACATATGGGGGTAAGCTCACGGAGAACTTGGTTCAAGCATTCGCTAGAGATTTATTGACAGAAGCAATTACGCTTTTGTTAAGTAAAGGGTATCGTGTAATTACCCACATTCACGATGAGATAGTTGTTCTGGGTATGGACTCTCTTGATGAGATAACTGAACTAATGTGTATTGTGCCTGAGTGGGCAGAGGGTTTGCCTCTAGCTGCTGAGGGTTTCACCAGTACCAGATTTAAAAAAGGATAGTATATGTATATATTTGAAGCAGAAGACAGTAATGATATGGCAATCAGAGTGTATCACGCTTTGGCTGAAGAGGGGGTACAGAGTGGCTCCCGTAACGGTAGGGTGCTTAGGTTTGATGAGCCTGTCTCAATGACCTATTACAACCCAGAGTCTCGGTGTAACTTCACCACAGGTAGAGATGCCAACCCAGTCTTCCACCATATGGAAGCCTTGTGGATGTTGGCAGGGAGGCAAGATGTAGAGTACCTCTCTATGTTCAACTCTAATATAAAAAATTACTCTGATGACGGGGAGGTATTCAATGCCCCCTACGGCTACCGTATCCGTAGAGCTTATGGGCATGACCAACTAAAGGAGGTTGTAAAGATACTACAGGCAGACCCCGAATCAAGACAAGCCGTTATTCAGTTGTGGGATCACAAGGACTTAATGAAAGATACTAAAGACAAAGCCTGCAATATGATTATGGTCTTTGCTATAACCGTTGATAAGTCTGTTCGGTTAACGGTGTATAACCGCTCAAACGATGCTGTGTATGGGGGAGTGACAGGGGCTAACCCCGTTCACTTCAGCTACTTCTTACAATATGTGGCGCAAGAGTTGTCTCTGTCAATAGGAGAGATGTGCTTTGTATCAAACAACCTCCACATATACTTAGACTTGTACGATCTTTGGGAGAAGATGGATTGGTCTTCCTCCACCCAGATTCAAGGAGAGCATTTAGAGTTGGGGAGTCTCGAAGAGATTGAAGAGTTCTGTGAGCTGGCGATGAATCAAGAGGTCATAGAACACACCTTCCATAGCCCCACACTAAATTGGTTATCAAAACCTATGTATAATTTCTGGATAGCCCGTAAACAAGGGCTGTCAACTCAAGAGGATCACTTAGAAGATATCCGCCCAGCAGATTGGGCACACGCAGTTAACCAATGGAAGGAGAAAAGAGATGGACATTAAAAAGGTATTAGAGTCAGGGAGGGTGTCTAGGTATCACGCCACCTTGATTGATAAGAAACAAACGGTAGATATCCATTCTTGGGAAGTGGCAGTAGTCCTGAGGCATATCTACCCGAACTGCAGCAGGGATTTATTATTCTATGCACTCACCCATGACTCCGCAGAGATATACACTTCAGATATTGCTGCCCCTGTTAAGAAACGGAACCCAGAATTAAAAGAAGTGTTCGACCGAATGGAAGACGAGTATATTCTTGAAACTCTTAAGATAGTCCACCCAGAGTTTTCTACTGAAGAGAAGCTCGCCGTTAAGTATGCAGATATCATAAGTGGTATCTACTTTACTACTTGCCGAGTGATGGCAGGAGACAGAGAAGCCATCCCTATTCGAGACAAGTGGTTAGAATATGTTGGCAGTTTACCATACTTAAACAAAGCAACACGAGAGACTATAGAGGATCTAAAATGAGCACAGCAAATAAGAAGCAGATTGGTGGAGAGCACTATAAAAAAGCAATTGATGTCTGGGACTTCGTCCACCGTAATGGTATTGGGTATCTAGAAGGGAACATAATCAAGTATGTCTCTAGATACAAAGATAAGAATGGAGCCGAGGATTTAGCCAAAGCTATGCACTACTTAGAGAAGTTAATAGAGGAGTATGAGCAGGGTGCTGCTGAAGAAGATATTAAACAATCCAGAATCTGGGAGATGAAAAATGACTGAGTTATACCAAGTAGATGCTAGAGGGAATCTAAGGGTGTGGGTTATAGAATCCGATTCTGAAGGGTTCACAATAACCTACGGGCTAAAAGGAGGAGCTATGCAGGTTAAACGAGAGACCATCCTTCTTGGTCTTGGTGGTCGTTCTTTAAGAGGTCAAATCCGTTCACAATACGACTCTCGGGTTAATAAGCAAAAGGATAAAGGCTACAAGACTAGTGAGCTGGAAGCCCGAGAGAAGAGAGGAACCAACGCTATGGGTTTATACAAACCTGTGTTGGCGCAGCCCCTTCTTAAAGTGAAAAATGTCAACTACCAAGATGCTTTCGTCCAACATAAGTATGACGGGCATAGGTGTTTGATAACGAAACAAAAGGGGAAGGTGTTTGCTTACTCTAGAAATGGGAAGATATTGTCCTCTATTAGTCACATAGTTAAGTCTCTTGATCTCTCTGAGGGTATGACCCTTGATGGGGAGCTGTATTCCCACGGAACCCCACTACAGACAATTACCTCTTGGATAAAGAGAGAGCAGGAAGCCACCATAAACTTACTCTACCACGCATATGACCTTGTTTCTCCTCTCCCTTTCAAAGAACGATTTGCTTTGTTAGAAGAGATTACCCAGTCCTCTTCTACTGTGTTCGCCGTGGATACACAAGGGGTAAGCTCTGAGGAGCAAGTAAAAGAACACTTTTTAAAGAGCCGTAAACAAGGATATGAGGGTTCTATCCTCCGCTGGGGAAATGAGGGGTATGCTTATGGTAAACGAAGTAAGTATCTGGTGAAAATAAAGAGAGCTATGGAGGACGAGTTCGTTGTGTTGGATGTACTTCCTTCTAAAGATGGGTGGGGCATACTTGAGTGTGGGAACGAAGATACCACTTTCAGAGTACCAGCACCAGGAGGTATATGTGAAAAGGAGAAAATACTCAAAGATAAATGTAGGTATATCGGTAAGTTAATTACTGTTGAGTACGCTAACCTAACGCCCGATGGGGTTCCGTTCCACCCTGTAGCAATGAGATTTAGGGAGGATATATAATGGAAAAGTCCTTCGTATACCAAGGGGTTAGGTTTTCCGATATCAAATCCGCCTGTAAGGAACACAAGGTCAGGTATAGCTCCGTTAGGTCGTACCAAACAAAACAACAAGTCCCAATTCAGGAAGCCTTGGATTGGAAATTAGGCAGGACGGACTATGTTAAAAACAGATTAGCCTTGTATAAAATTGCACTACAAGCTAGATGGCATAACTTAGGGACTACACAACAAGCCGCTAATGCTAGAGGAGGTTGGGTATGCGGACACTAGCGGATTTGCAACACCACATAATACGAGCCAAGAACCGAAAGCGAGCGCAGATTAAGATGCACCCTGTTAGGAAGATGCTTAGAGACGAAATGACAGAGTTGAATTTAATTGATAACTATATCAGTAATTACATTAAGGAGAAGTAAGTGAATATTGCATTAAATCGGGAAACGAAAATAATAGATGTGAAACGGTATGCGAAAGAAATAGGGGCTAAGTTAATCAGTTGGCAAGGCAGATTATACTTGTACACCAGCTCAGGTCACGCCGTCCAAATAAAGGCAGGTGCATAATGGATAATTCAGTAATCCGTGAATGTGACACTTGCGGTAGGCACTCACATCTAAGAGAGGGTATGTGTATAGCTTGCACAACAAAGTATAAACCTGTCTCTCTTACAAACAAGCTATGGCAGAGTAAGACGGAGCTAGTAATTCTAAGTGCTGGAGCTGTAGTGTTTGTATTAACGATAGGAGTATTGATATGGTAGAGCTATTACAGGCGAGTTTTATATTTGCAGTTGGATTAATC